>MDTG01285309.1_pt1 | contig 11337 bp, 11 predicted proteins | sample 811421 | NCBI WGS metagenome assembly MDTG01 (sample SAMN05326645, study PRJNA326480) | marine metagenome | isolation source: seawater | place: Pacific Ocean: South East | collected 2011
ATTTATATTCTTTTGAGGGAGAGGCTTGAACGGTTGCTTGGCTAGCGAAAACAAAAGGTCTGATATAGAGAGAATTTCCTTGCCCAGGCTTGACCCAATTTGAATCTAAAGAAACTAATTTTTTAAGACCATTCATAAAATATTCTTCAGATATTTCAGGTATTTTCATCCTTTCACATGATTTATTAAATCTATTAAAGTTATCTTTTGGACGAAATAACCATACTTTATCATTATCATCTTTATAAGCTTTCATACCCTCAAAAATTGCTTGGCCATAATGAAGAGCACTTGTGGAAGGATCAATAGAAATATTTTGGTAGGGAATAATCCTTAAATTATCCCATCTACCATCAATAAAATCACAAACAAGCATGTGGTCAGTAAAAATTTCTCCAAAAGACAAATTATCAAAGTCAATCTCACTATATTTTGGTTTATTGTTAATTTTAATCTCCACTAATATTAATTTTAAAAAACTAAATAAAAGTAATTTATTTTAAATCATATTTATTAATTTTTAATTTAAAATTTTTTGTCAAATTAGAAAATGATAAAAAAATCATATTTATTATCAAATGAGAGAAAAAATCATAACAAATGATGGAAGTTTTTCATTATATGATACTTTATTAAATGAATCTTATCATTCAAAGAATGGTGCTTTTTCGGAATCAATTCACGTGTATATTAATAACGGACTTAAGTATTGGCAAAAAAATAATCCTAAAATAAAAATCTGTAGAATATTTGAATTAGGATTTGGAACTGGTCTAAATACTCTTTTAACTAAAAGGTATGCCGAAGAACATAATTTACATGTCAAATATTTTTCAATTGAAAAATTTCCATTAAGCAATATTGAAATTGAGCTTGTGAAACCTGAAAAATTATCTAGTAGTGAGAGATATATATACACTTCTAACTGGGATAATGAAATAAAATTAAGTTCTTTATTCTCAATCAATAAAATTCATGCTGATTTTTTTGAATATAATTTTACTGAAAATTATGATGTAATATTTTATGACGCATTTGCTTTTCACGCTCAACCAACAATGTGGAATTATAAAACTTTGAAAAAATCTATAGATGTTTTAAATAAAAAAGGTGTTTGGGTGACTTATTGTTCAAAAGGGGATGTAAGAAGATCTCTCGAGTTAATGGATGTTAATGTAAAAAAAATTTCAGGTTTTTCAGGAAAAAGAGAAATGCTTCGAGCAATAAAAAATTAATCTATTATTTTTACTTAAGATGAAAATTCTCATTACTGGAGCTACTGGATTAATCGGAAAAGTTGTATGCAAAAAAGCTTTAGCAAAAGGCTATAAAATAAATTTTTTGACTACTTCAAAGTCAAAGATTAATTCACTTGATGGGTGTAAAGGTTTTTATTGGGACCCCTTCAAAGGAATAATAGATTTAAACGCATTTAAAGAGGTGTCATATTTGATCAATTTATCAGGAGATTCAATAGCAAATAGATGGACCACTAAACATAGAAATAAAATTATTGAAAGTAGAGTTCTGTCTGCCAACATACTCTATAATTCACTAATTGACCTTCAAATAAATTTAAAAGGTATAATTTCAGCCTCCGCAATAGGTTATTATCCTGATACATATCATTATTATGATGAATACAACTTGTGTTCTGCTGAAAACTTTATACAAAAAGTTGTGGAGAAATGGGAAAAAGCTTCAACTGAGCTTGAAACTCAAACCCAAAATTTGACCATAGTAAGAATAGGACTAGTGATGTCAGGTAAAGGTGGAATTTTATCTAATATTGTTCCTTCAATTAGATTTTGTTTAGGTTCTGCATTTGGTTCCGGAAATCAATGGCAATCGTGGATTCACATTGATGATCTTGCAGGAATTTTTTTACATATTATTAAAAATAATCTTACGGGTACAATTAATGCAGTTGCCCCGAATCCAGTTACGCAAAATCAACTAATTAAATCCCTGGCAAGACATTTGAATAGACCTCTTATTTTACCAAATATTCCAAAATTATTAGTTAAACTTATTTTAGGAGACAGAAGTCAATTAGTTCTTTCCAGTCAAAAAATTAGTTCAAGAAAAATTGAAGCATCTGGATTTAATTTTAAGTTTAGGGATCTCGAAAATGCAATTAAGGATCTAAAAATCAAATGAGTGACATTATGGCACATTTAAATAATTGGCAACACCTTTGCAAATACTTAATAAAAATCTATGGCTAAATCTAAAACCAATAAAGAAAAGTCAAAAGCTAAATCTCGTGCCACAAAGAACCCTAAGAAATCAACTAAACCAGAGTCAATATCTCCTGTGGAAAAAATCACAGGTGAATTGGTAGCTGAAAAAGAAAAATTTTTGCGCTTATTCGCTGAGTTTGAAAATTATAAAAAAAGAACTTCCAAAGAACGAATTGAGTTATTTAAATCTGCAAATCGCGAACTAATGTCAGCTTTGATCCCTGTAATTGACGACTTTGAAAGAGCTAAAAGTCAAATCAAGGGTATCGATGAATCTCAAGATATAAAGGGTTTGTATTTAATTTTCAATAAGATGAATGAAATACTCAAGTCAAATGGTCTTTCTGAGGTTAAGGTTTCAGTTAATGATACTTTTGATTCCGAAATTCATGAGGCAATAACTCAAATACCGGTAAAAAATAAAAAACAAAAGGGCAAAATTATTGATATCATTGAAAAAGGATTTAAGTTAGGTGAGAAAATAATTAGATTCCCAAAAGTTGTTGTAGGCCAATAAATTGATTATGAAAGAGGATTATTATGATTTATTAGGTATTTCAAAAGGCGCTTCTGCTTCTGAAATTAAAAAGGCTTACAGAAAAATGGCCATAAAGTATCATCCCGATAAAAATCCTGGTGATAAAACTGCTGAAGCAAACTTTAAAAAAGCTGCCGAAGCTTATGAGATTCTTGGAAATCCTGAAAATAAATCTAAATATGATCAATATGGTCATGCTGCTTTTGAAAATGGTGGTTTTGGTTCTGGTTCTGGCATGAATATGGATGATATTTTTAGCCAATTTGGAGATATATTTGGAGGAGCATTTGGTGGTTTTGGAGGAGGCTTTGGACAGCAATCCTCTTCCCAAAGAAGAGGTAGTAATTTGAGAATCAGAGTTTCTTTAACCCTTGAGGAAATAATCTCTGGTATTGAGAAAAAGGTGAAGGTAAACAGAAAAGTTCAAGCACCAGGAATAGAATACGTTACCTGTTCTAATTGTAATGGAACTGGTCAGGTAACTAAAATAACTAATACTATATTAGGTAGAATGCAAACTTCATCTCCATGTAATGTATGTGGAGGATCAGGGCAAATAATATCAAATAAACCCCTTGGTTCTGATTCCCAGGGAATGATCAATGAGGAAGAAATCGTCTCAATTAAAATTCCTGCAGGTGTAGAGGAGGGAATGCAATTAAAAGTTTCCGGTAAAGGAAATTCGGCTTTATCAAACGGTATTTCTGGAGATTTATTAGTTTTGATTAATGAGAAACCCCATGAAAGATTTATTAGAGAAGGGCAACATCTTCATTTAGATGTATACATAAGTATTTCAGAGGCTGTTTTAGGAATTTCCAAAGACATTCAACTTTTAATAGGTAAAGTAAGAATAAAACTTGAATCAGGCATTCAATCAGGGAAAACATTGAGATTAAGGGGAAAAGGTCTTCCAGATATTAATGGTTATTCAACAGGTGATTTATTAGTTCATATCAATGTGTGGACCCCAAAAGTACTCAACAGAGACCAAAAAAGGTTTTTTCAAAGTATGATTGATGACGATAATTTTGAACCCAAACCAGATAAGTCCGATAAATCATTTTTTGAGAAAGTTAAAGATATGTTTTCATAACCATCTTTTATAAATTTTTTTAATTTAAGCTTGAATTTTGGTTTTGTTTTTGTATTATGAACCATGTTTTATATCCAAAACCCTTTTAAAAGTTTTTTAAATAAGGAAATATCACTAGGTCAATCAGTAATATTAAATCCAAAATCAATACTGATTATTTTATTAGCCTTTTTAATTACTTGGCTATTTCTAAAAACAGTAAAAAAAATCGTTTATAGAGCTTTATCCGAAGATGCTAAAATTAAATTTGAAAGCATATTCTCATTTTTTAATTACTTTATTTATTTAGTTGTTACTCTTACTACAATAAACACTATTGGTATTGATTTAACTGGATTTTTAGCAGCATCTGCAGCACTTCTTGTTGGAGTTGGTTTAGCTCTACAAACTTTTATTCAAGATATCATTTCAGGCGTTTTTATTATTGCAGATCAGACTGTCCATGTTGGCGATATTATTCAAATTGATGGTCAAATCGGTAAGGTCGAGAATATTAAACTCAGAACAACAAGAGCAGTAACCAGAGATAATAAAGTTTTAATTATTCCAAATCACATGTTTTTGACAAAAATTTTATATAATTGGACAGAAAATGGTTCACTTATTAGAGAATCAGTTTCTGTTGGAGTTTCTTATGATACAGATATTGAAATGTTAAAAGATAAATTGGTTGAAATAGCTTTAAAACATCCTTTGATTCATAAAGACAACAAGCCTTTTGTATTATTTGATGATTTTGGTGAAAACTCCTTAAACTTAACAATTATTTTTTCTATGTCAAATAGTTTTAATTTACATAAGGTAAAAAGTGATTTACGATTTTCAATGAATAAGTTTTTTAAAGACAATAATATTGAAATTCCATTCCCCCAAAGAACCGTTAAACTTATTAATTCAACACACAATTAATCAATGTCTAAAATTTTAATTATTGAGGATGAAGAACCTATTAGAAGGGTTTTGGTTAGGATCTTAACTGAAGAGGATGCTTCATTTGATGTTCATGAGGCTGTTGATGGAAAAGATGGCTTAAATAAATTAAAAAAGAATAATTATGACTTGGTTTTATGTGATATTAAAATGCCCAAATTAGATGGTATAGAAGTTTTAGAAAAAGTAAAATTTTCAAAAAAAATGCTACCATTTATTATGTTAACTGGCCATGGAAATGTTTCAACAGCCGTTGAAGCAATGAAGCTTGGTGCTTACGATTTTATTTCAAAACCTCCTGATTTAAACAGATTATTAAATTCTGTAAGACACGCACTGGAAACAAAGTATTTAGTTAATGAAAATATCATACTCAAAAAGAAAGTTGCAAAAAAATATAAGATGATTGGAAATTCTAAACCCATAAAAAAAATTCATGATCTTATTGATAAAGTTGCTCCAACAGAAGCTCGTGTTTTAATAACTGGTGATAATGGAACAGGAAAAGAATTGGTTGCTCATAATATTCATTCAAAAAGCAATAGGTCTTCTGCACCATTCGTTGAAGTAAATTGTGCTGCAATTCCTACAGAACTAATTGAGAGTGAATTATTTGGTCACATTAAAGGTGCTTTCACCTCTGCGATTAAAGATCGAGCAGGAAAATTTGAATCAGCAAATAAAGGAACATTATTTTTAGATGAAGTTGCAGATATGAGTCTTGCAGCACAGGCAAAAGTTTTAAGAGCTCTTGAAGAAAATAAAATTCAACGTGTAGGAGGAAATAAAGATATTCTCGTTGATGTGAGGGTCATAGCAGCTACAAATAAAAATCTACTAGAAGAAATTAGAGCTGGAAATTTTAGAGAGGATTTATTTCATAGACTGGCAGTAATTTTGATTGAAGTTCCCCCACTTAATGACCGAAAAGAGGATATTGATTTATTAGTAAAACATTTTGTGAATTTACTTTCATCTGATCAAGGTCTTGAGATTAAAACTTTTGATTCAAAAGCAATAGATACTTTAAAAAATTATCCTTGGTCAGGAAATATTAGAGAGTTAAGAAATGTTATAGAGAGGCTACTAATTTTGGGCGATGACCCTATAACAAAAGATAATATAATTCAGTTTGCTCAAAAGTGAAGTAATTATGTTTCGATATTTATTTATTTTATTAGTGGTCCTTCATATTTATTCGTTTCCTCAAGCTTTTGATGAAACTGAATCTAAAATAAAATCTTTTTATAATTTCTCGCTTACACAGGGAAAAAGTTATGATTGGCTAGAACATTTATCTAATCAAATAGGTGGTAGACTATCTGGATCTATTGGAGCTGAAAGAGCTGTTGAATGGGCAAAACAGGAATTAGAAAATCTTAAATTAGATAAGGTTTGGATTGAACCTGTTATGGTGCCAAAGTGGGTTAGGGGGAATTTTGAATATGCTAGTATAGAAAGTTCAACAGGTAATTCAATAAACGTTTCAGTTTGTGCCTTGGGTGGTTCTATTGCAACTCCAAGCAATGGGATTAGGGCTAAAGTAATTGAGGTAAGATCTTTTGAAGAATTAAGAAAATTCGAAAAAAAAGAAATTAAAGGAAAAATAGTCTTTTTTAATAGTCCAATGGATCCAACTGAAATTAATACTTTTATAGCGTACAGAAAATTAGTTAATCTAAGAAGAAATGGTGCTGAAGAAGCAGCTAAATATGGGGCGATAGCAGTAGTAATTCGATCACTTAATCTAGTTAATGATGATTTTCCTCACACAGGTTCAATGAGTTACGGAAAAAGCAAGATAAATGAAAGAATACCAGCACTTTCTATAAGCACAAACGGTGCTAATTTATTGAGTTCAATGATTAAATTGGATCCTAGTCTTAAGTTTTTCGTGAAACAAAATTGTAAAAATTATCCTGATGTTTTATCTCACAATGTTATAGGTGAAATAAAAGGATACGAGTTTCCTAAAAAGATAATACTAATTGCAACACATCTTGATTCTTGGGATTTAGGTGACGGATCTCATGATAATGGTTCTGGTGTTGTTCAATCAATGCAAGTTTTAAATAACTTCAAATTATTGAATATAAGGCCCAGACATACAATACGAGTTGTTTTGTTTATGAATAATGAAAACGGTCTCAGAGGATCGAAGGAATATTTAAAAAATTCAATTAATAAAAGTGAAGACAATCTCTTTGTTTTAGAATCTGATACAGGAGGTTTTTCTCCAATAGGATTTTCTTTTGATTCTTCAACTCAAATATTTAAAAAGGTTGAAAACTGGAATCAATTTTTTAAACCATTTCTAGCTAACAATTTTTATATTGATAATAGTGGAGCAGATATTAAACTCTTTAAATCAACTGGTAGCGTTCTGTCAAGTTTAAAAACAGATTCCCAAAAATATTTTGAATATCATCATTCTGCTGAAGATATCTTTAGTAAAGTAAATAAAAGGGAGCTAGAACTTGGTTCAGCAGCTATGACCAGTTTAGTTTATTTAGTTGATACTTTTGGTTTATAAAGTGTAAATTTATCTAAAAATTAATAATGCTTCTCACTTCCTACACCAAGGAATTTGACTATAATTTTAGACTCGCATTACCTGTTATTACCGCGCTTGTTGGTCATACTTTTGTTCAGTTAGTAGATAATATTATGGTTGGTCAACTAGGAACCGCTTCTTTAGCAGCGATTTCTCTTGGCAATAGTTTTTTTTGGGTAGCCATGGCAATAGGTATTGGTTTCTCTACTGCAATTACTCCTTTAATCGCAGAGGCAGATGGAAAAAAAAATATTGATAATGGTCGAAAAGTATTTATTCACGGTTTTTATTTATGTCTTCTTCTAGGATTATTTTTATTTATTTGTTTATTATTTGCTCAGCCCTTACTTTATAAAATGGGTCAGCCAATTGAGGTAGTTGGAATGGCATTTGATTATCTTTTTTGGGTTGGAATTTCTTTAATCCCTCTTCTTATTTTTCAATCATTAAAACAGTTTTCAGATGGTCTTTCCTACACCAAACCTTCAATGTTCGCAAGTTTATTAGCTAACATAATTAATGTTATTCTAAATTACATATTAATCTTTGGTAATTGGGGAGTTCCTGCAATGGGGATAGAGGGAGCTGCAATTGGAACTATGATTTCTAGATTTTCAGCCTTAATATTTATGATTATTTATTTATTTTTAGATTCAAAGTTTCAACCTTATTTAAATAATCTAAATATAAAAGATCTTGAAAAGTTTCTTTTTAAAAAGATCCTCAAAATTGGTTTACCAAGTGCTGCAATCATGTTTTTTGAAATTTCTTTTTTTACATGTTGTGTATGGATGTCAGGATTACTTGGAAAAAACTTCCAAGCTGCTAACCAAATTGCATTAAATCTTTCTACAATAACATATATGTTTGCAATGGGATTCAGTGTTGTCGCAATGATTAGAGTAGGGAATCAGAAAGGTAAACAGAATTTTACTGAATTACGTAGAGTAGCAATATCAGTCTTTTTATTGATCTTTTTATTTGATATTTTATTTTGCTTAATTTTTATTCTATTTCATGACCAGCTTCCATGGATTTATTTGGATGTTGATGACTCAATTAACTCTGAGGATATATATACGGTTGTTAAACTATCTTCAGGCTTATTATTAATTTCTGCTTTTTTTCAAATATCTGACGGCTTACAATCTGTTCTAATTGGTGCTTTAAGAGGACTACAAGATGTTAAGTTACCTGCACTAATAGCATTTATTTCATATGGACTTATAGGACTTCCAATTTCCTATCTTCTTGGAATTAGAATGGATTATGGGGTAAATGGTATATGGATTGGATTACTTGTTGGATTAACTTTTTCATTTATTCTATTATTAATTCGATTTCAATACCTTACCAAAAAATTAATAAATCAAAAACTAAATAATTTAAATGATTGAGTATATTCTTGAAATTGACAAAGATTTATTTATTTTCCTAAATAGTCTGGGAACAAAAACATTTGATTGGTTTTGGTTAATGATTACAAGTATAGTTTCAAACATTATTTTATACCTTTTTTTATCATTTATTTATTTTCAAAAAACAAATTTAAAGCAGCTCGTATTTTTATTATTATCAATAGCGCTTATGATTTTATTTACAGATCAGGTTACTAATTTGTTTAAATATACTTTTTCAAGACTAAGACCTTGTCATGACGAAAATCTTGATTCGGTAATTAGATTATTGAAATCTAATTGCGGAGGATTATACGGATATTTTTCAGCACATGCATCAAATTCATTTGCTCTTGCTGTATTTTTTCTAATACTATTTATTAATAAATTTAATAAAGCTCCTATTATACTGCTAATATTTGCTTCATTAGTTTCATATAGTCGCATATATATTGGTGTACATTATCCACTTGATGTTATTTCGGGGGCTTTTTTTGGTTGTATGTCAGGTTATTTATTCTATTCTATTTCGAGGAAATATATTTAAATAAGTATAAATATTTTTTAAGTTTAAAAGAATTTTATTTGAGCTTTGATACATATGGTATCCCAAAAAACTATCAGTTATAACTTAGTGATTTTCTTTTAATAAGTCCGAAAATTTTGATTTAAACTTATTTAATCGTGGAATAGATACATTTATAACATATGGATTGTTTGGATTGAGTCTCTCATAATCTTGATGGTAATCTTCAGCATAGTAAAACTTCTCTATCTTCAAAATTTCTGTTTTTATTGATTTTTTAAAAATATTATTTTTTGTCAAAATATTAATTTTTCCTTTAATAATTTCTTTTTCTTTTTCATTTCTATAAAAAGCAATGGATCTGTATTGTGAACCAAAATCTGGACCTTGTCTATTTAAAGAAGTAGGATCATGGGATCCAAAAAAAACATCAACAAGAGTTTCATATGAAATCTTTAATGGATCATAAATTACTTCAACGGATTCAGCGTGACCAGTTCTTCCGGTATTGATACTACCATAGGTTGGATTTGTTGTCTTTCCCCCAGAATAACCTGAAAATACTTCTTCTACCCCTTTTAAACTTTCATAAATAGCTTCAACACACCAAAAACACCCAGAAGCAAAATATGCTTTTTCTTTACCAGTGAAGTCAATTTCTTTAGGTGGTAAATTTTTAAATGCACTTTTAGTAGAGTTTATATTTCCATTGCACGAGCTTATGAAAAAAAAAGTAAATGTTATAATTATTATATTTTTCATTTAAATTGTTTTATTCAATAAAATTAATGATCTGTCTTGAATATTCATCCCAAGAATAATTTTTAGTTGATGATTCAATATTTTTAATAAAAAACTGTTGCTTTTTGACATTTAACATCTCCATTAGTTTTATGGAAATATTTTTTGGATCATGAGAGCAGACTAAACCAGTTTTATCTTTTTCTACTGGTGTTTTTAACCCGGGTAGATTTGAAACTAAAATTGGGGTTTTATAATGGTATGCAATAGGGATTACACCACTTTGAGTAGCTGATTTATAAGTTAATGAAACTACATCCGCAGAAGAAAAACAAAGTTGAGTCAATTTTTCATCTGCAAATTTTGGAATCAAATAAATTCTTTTATCCAAATTTAATTTAGAAATCAATTTTTTGTATTTAATTATTGGTTCATAAAACTCACCTACTATAGCCAATTTGGATTTAGATTCAAATATTGGAGACTCTTTAAAAGACTTGATTAGTAAATCAAGCCCTTTATAAGATCTGATTAAACCATAAAATAAAACAATAGGAAACTTAGTGTCCCAACCTAATTTTTTCCTAGAATGCAATTTTGACAGTTTCTCGGGAAGACTTTTGCTAATTGGATGAAAACCTTTAAATATTGGTGATCTTAAATCTTTTTTTAATTCTGAAGAAATATTTTCAGATAAGGTTAAAAACCGATTAATTTTTTTTGAAAAAAGTTTATTCAAAATTTTATCAAAAATTCTTGGTTCGTGAGGAATCCAATTATCAATTAAAGCAACTATCCTGATTTTGTTATTTAAAAGTCGAATTAAATTGAAATAACATATCGACAGAAGTGGGGTGTAATATCTAAAAATAACTACTCTAGGATCAATACTATTTATTTTTTTTGAAACTTTAAACCAATTTATTGGGTTATAGCTATGAATACACCTTTCAATACTTAGTGATTTAGGGATAGTTTTTTTGCTAAATTGACTTACACCAGGAAATAAAAAATTTGGATAAAGTTTTGTAAAAGTATAAAGTTTTACTTCTTTGCCCAATTTGGTTAGACTTAATGCCAATTCATTTTGTGAGTCTGCTATACCTCCTCGATATGGATAAGCCGGTCCAATTAATAAATAATCAATCTGATGTTGCATTTACAACTCTTTTTGGAGGCGAAATAATAAATAAACTCATTAATGTTAGACTTAAATAAATCAATATTGAGTATACAAATACTTTAGAAGTATTTGTATATATATTCCAATTTAAAGGAATTAAAAAATAAATTAAAATTAAAGTACATCTAA
>MDTG01378239.1_pt1 | contig 11337 bp, 8 predicted proteins | sample 811421 | NCBI WGS metagenome assembly MDTG01 (sample SAMN05326645, study PRJNA326480) | marine metagenome | isolation source: seawater | place: Pacific Ocean: South East | collected 2011
ATTTCACCACTTTTAAATTTTTCTTCTAACTTTGAACCAATGTTTTTTACAATATCCATAATTTTTCCTGGATTTTTAAATAAATTCTTTAAAAATACTTGCTGTTTTTCATCATCCATATTATCTTCGTTTATTCCTAAATCTTCCGATGCTTCTTTCGCAATTTCTTTTGCCAAATTTCCAATTTTTCCATCCATAATTCCAGATAAATGTTCTTTCATTTTTTCAGGGTCCATCATATTCTCAAATGGATTATCTCCAGATATTCCATCTTTTTTTGAATCATTAAATATATTCTCAAATGGATTATCCCGAGATATTCCATCGTTTGTAAACATATCTCCTAAATTACTTATATCTCCCATCATATGATTAAAAATATTTTCTACATTCGCATCTTTTTCAGTAAGATTCGATATATCCATACCTGTAAATATATTTTTCATTTCATTCATTGTTTCTTCTATTTTTTTGTGTAGATCATCTTCTTGGATTGCTTCAAACAAATAATTTGCTTCTCCAAATTCTTTTTTGTCTTTTAAATCATTACAAACACAGAATAATATTAATTGAAGATATTTCCAAATCGTTTTTTTAGAAGAATCACTTAAAGTACCATCTTCTAAAATTAATTTAAAATTAATATTTGGTAATAAATAGCAATTTTCTTCTTTATCAAACAATTCATTATTTTCATATAAAATATTAAAAAAGTTCTCTGGATATACATTTTTACAATACTTATAACAACTCTCTATTTCAAGTTTCACAATCTTCTCTGTTAATTCTGGATAACTACAAACAATATCTTTTATAAAATCTTTTAAAATAGTTTCAAATTCTTCCAAAGAACCTTTCATATTATAATAACGTATGCGTATTTTTTAAATATAAATACACTTATTTATTATAATATATTATAGTAATTTTTGTTAATTCTTGTATTATATTCAATACTTTTTTAATTAAAACATCATCTAATGTACCATAAACTTGTTTAAAATATTCAAAATATTTTTTTAGATATTCCGTTTTTATGATTGTATTTACATTATTAAAAAAATATTGTATGTCTCCTTCAATCACTTTATTTGCATATAAAGTAGAAATGGAATCATGCCATGTTCGAATAAATAATTTTATATTTGTTTTTTTTAAAAGTAAATTTTTTTGATAAAATATATTAAAATCTCTATGTTTTTCAAATTTACTTTTCATAAAATTTAATAATTCAAAATACATATCAATAAATGCAGAAAATACCTTTTTTTTTGTATTTTTATCTATAGGTATAGTTTCATTCATCGAAATTTCATTCATTATTAATTATTATATTTTATGTTTAAATCTCATTTTGACGTTGTTGTTGTAATTGTTCTAATGATATATTATTTTTTACTTCACTTTGATCGGGTGGGGTATAAATTTGTTCCATATTATTATTTTCTACTGCTACATAATCATACATTTGTTTCATACCACCATTACCAGATGCACTTAATTCTTCATGATCACTATCCCAAAAACTAAAATTATCACTTGATACACCAAACATACCTGTTGTTTCATTTGATAAATTAAAAGGGTTTGGTTCTGTATTTATTTTTTCTCTTTCATCTTCAATTGTTTTTGAAATTGGTATAAAATAATGCATAATTTGTGAACCTTTCAGTATTTCATGATTTGGCAATATACATAATGTTGGTACACTATTAATCATTGGAGGTAATGGCATATTTTGTTGATTACTTAAAATAACATATGTAATATTATCTTTTACAACTCTATTATCAATACAAATTAAATCTACTTTTTCTAAAAATGATTTTTTGTTTAATTCATTTAATAATTTTTTACTATGATTACAATAATGACTAAAAAATAAAAGATGTTTTGTTTCTTGATTGTTTAAATTTGTTTTATTTGGAATTAATTCTTTATTTGGAATTTGTTTTGAATAATTATTATTCAGTTGTGGATACGAAGGAACAACGTATGAACTATTTTGTTGCATTATGATTATTTATATATTAAATTATAACAATATAACCGAAAAAATTGAATTAAAAATAAATATGCATTTTATATAAATAAAATGGATGTTACAATTCTAAGTAGAGACAATAAAACATTAGGAAAAGGTACAAAGCGACTTTTTGTTACATTTGATAACACTGATGTTTCTATTGTAAATGCATTACGACGAGTGATCACAACAAATATTCAAACACTTGTATTTAGAGGATTTCCATACAAAGATAATCAAATTAATATTTTAAAAAATACTACTAAATTTAATAATGAATATTTGAAACATCGATTGGCGTGTATTCCGATTATGAATGATGATGAAAGTACATTTAACGCCTTTTGTAATTTATACAAGATAGAAGTTAATGTAACAAATGATAGTTTAGAAAAAAAATATGTTACTACTGAAGATTTTAATATTATAGACAAACAAACAAATAAACCAATTAAAGAAGACAAAACTAAATATTTTCCACCAGATCCAATTACAGGAGATTATATATTGTTTTGTATTTTATATCCAAACCAAAACTCACAAGAAGAAAATGAAACAATACATTTTGAAGCAAATATTGATAAAGGAACAGCAAGTGAATCATCATGTTGGAATGTTGCTCATCATTGTGTATATGAAAATGTAATAGATTCCGCAATTGTTTCTGAAAAACTAAATCAAATTGAAGGAAAAAAAGAAAAAATGGATTTTCAATTGCTAGACGCTCAAAGACATTTTATAAAAGATAGGTTTATATTTAGTGTAGAAACAATTGGTATTTATACAAATGAAGCATTAATTATAAAAGCGTGTAAATATATATTAAATCGAATATCAGAATTAAATACTTATTTTACAAAAACATCTACAACAATACAAACAAAATCAGAATATAATGAATTAGTAAATGATGGTACAATGAATAAAGAAGAACGAAATTATTATCAACATATGTATTGCGCTATGTATAAAGAAGATTCTTTTATTATTTTAGAAATAAAAGAAGACGACTTTACAATAGGTAAAATTATTGAAAATCATTTTTACAAAAAGTATAAAGATATTGTTTCTTTTGTTGGATTTAAAAAAGAACATCCAACAAAAAAAGAGGCGTACATATATATTAAATATAATGATAGTGTAGATGATACAATGGTTTATAAACATTTTATAGATCTTTTACAAGGATTAAATAGTATATTTACAAAAATTCAAAGTGAATTTATGACGAATAATTAATTCAATATTTATTTAATAAATAAATACTTTACATATATAAGATGAATCAAGACGAAAATAATAAATTAACATATGGTTCAATAGTTCAATTAAAAGATGTAAATAGTACATATCAAAACCAGTTTTTTTTCATTTCTTATATATGTAAGGATTTTATTAATCTCATATCTTACCCAGATTTAAAAAATATTCAATTAATAGTTGAAGATAATACATTACAAGAAAGTAAAACAAAATCAGTTATAAATGAAATTGTCTTATTATTTAAACCAAAAGAAGGATATGCAGAAGCAAATGGATTATTTCCAGGTAAAATAATTACTATTAATTATATTGATGGTACTGGATTTGAAATGATAAAAGCGCGTATCATTGATTTAGAAGAAGATATGATTACCATAAAAGATATAGATACACAAGAGTTATTTTATATTGATTTTCAATATTCTGGATTAGATACATCTATTATTTCAAATATAATCATAGAAGATCAAGTAGAAAAAAGCAGATCTTTTGAAGAAGAAGATGAAATTATTGGATACGATATGGAACAACAGATAAATGATTATATCAATAAAATGATGGCAATTAATGATAAAGAACGTACTTTTATAAATAAAAAAAGAATATTAATTGAAATCAAAAAATATATTCAATTAATAGACGAATATACCGACTTAGAACGTGGTAAAATTATTAAAAAATTACCACTTGATCAAGTGTATAAATCTTTTTTATACTTAAATCCTAATTTCTTTTACCCAATTACACGTTATGTTTCTAGAGAACTTTATTTAAAATTTGAAAAATCTGTATTTGAAGATGAAGATGTAAAAATTGGTGGAAGAAAAAGTATAATTACTCAAGTTAAATTAGCAAATACACCTCAAAAAAAAAGAGATTTTGTTAAAAATTTAAATTTCGAAGAAGTAAAAAAACAAGATTTTCATAAAAATATTAAACCAATTCATGATACACCAATATGGTTATCTAATATTGAAGATGATGATTTAGTAAATTATTCAAAAAAAAAAATATATAGTTTTCTTCCAAAAAATATATTTAAACACGGAAAAAATCAATCTTCAGAATTACTTTCCCATATTGTTATCAATGGTTTATTATTTCATTCTCTTGAAAAAACAAAAATGAAAAGTAATTTACAATTGAGTCAAAATATATTAACAAAAATGATACAAAATAAACATGCGCAATATTCATTAAATGATAAAACTGTTAAATTGCGTGATAAACATATACAAAGTAAAAAAAAAACATTACATTTATTACAACCTGGTGATTTATCGTATAAATATTTTGTAAATCGTACAAAATTATCATTAAAATCTATTTATGAATCTGTTAAAGAACCAACTGATACAACTTTATATGATGTGATTCAAAAATTTAGTTCATTGGGAATAGACAAAATAAATAAAAAAGATTTTATATGGATCATGAAAAGTTTAAACCAAAATCGTAATATAATTATAAGTGAAATAACAAAAAATAAAAATCAGTGGAAACAAATTAATCCTACTCCATATGAGTTTGTTACAAGAAGTGATATATATTCACAATTATGCAATTATTATAAAAATATAAGTCATCGTTCTTTATTAATAAATGGACACGAAAGTGAGATTTTACAAACTCATTATCTTGATTATGGAAATTATGCAATGTATGAATTTCAACAAAAAAATAAAGATTTATTTTTAGACGAAATAAATGATCCAGAAATTATAGGATTAATTGAAGTATTAAATCAAGAACTAGATGCTAAGCAAAAATTAAATAAAAATAGTAAAAATACTTTAAAAATAGATTATGTTAAAACATATACTTCTTTAGAAGAATTACAATACGATGAAAATAAGATTATATTAAAAGACCCAGAAGATGCTTTTGATAATCCCGTACAATCATTGTACCATGTACTTCAATGTCAAAAAAAACCATATATAGAACCTATTGAAGTTTTTTCAAAAAAATTAGATGATTTTTTATCTTCATATTCAAGTACCATGGAAGAAAATGAATTAAAACAATTACAATTAAAATTATTTGATAAAAGAGAAGATTTGTTTGATATTATGATTTCTAAAACCATTGAAATGCAAGTTCGTGAAAATGAAAGATGTTTTGTAAAACAAACAAAAGAATACTATGTATATAATGATAAAAAATGGGTTAAACTTGATAAACATGAAGAAAAAATGCGTAAAAAAAGAGTTTTACGAGTAAATAATTCACTAAATCATTTTGAAGAGTCTAAAGAATCTATTATGAATGATTACGCTTTAAATTTAATTTCTAAAATGCATAATGAAAAAGAAATTTTATATGAAAAAAATGAGAAAAAAATAAAACAACAAAAAAAACAGTATCTAAATACATTAATTCAACGTAAAAAAAATGAAATAAAACAAATACTTTATTACAATGAAATAAAACGTAAATATGAATCTCAAATTGATTTGACAAATTATTTATCTAATATAAATGTATCTCCTCATTTATCATTATTTTATGATATTTTATCTAAAGAAGATTTACAAGTAAAATATGAATTGATACAACAATTTATTTTACTATTAACAATTGATATTGGTGATCCAGAATGGTATTATTGTGCATTAACTAATACAAAATTAATACCAAAATTTCTTCAAAAATTAAGTAACGCTTATTTTTATGGTGATTCAACCCGTAATTATGATACTGTTATAAAGGAAATCTGTTTAAATGAGGGTACAATAAGTGAAAATGGTGATACATGGATTCATAAAAATACAGGAATTACTATACAAACTATTTATTTTGATACAAATTATGGTTATGATTCTAATGGATTTAAAATTGTATTGGATGCACCTGCGGAATTAAGTGATGATGAATATGAATTTGATGATGATTTAGATGAATTTGAAGAAGAAGAAAAAGACAAAGTGCAAATAGAAAAAGTAATTATTTTAACACCAAAAGAAGAAAAAATTATACCTTACGTACATGCATTTATGAATTTTGTAGGTATCGATTTAATTTCTTATTTTGGAAAAAATACAAATAAATATATTAAAGAAATATACAATATTTATAAAGAATCTTTAAAACGAAACCCTCTTACAAAAAAAGATGGAGTTTATGGAAATGATAAAAAAATAATGCTTTCTATATTAGGATTTTTACTATCTTATATTCAATGCAATAAAATTGTAATATATGATTCATTTCCTGGTTGTATTCACTCATTTGATGGATATCCATTGAGTAACGATGAAGATGAATTGCAAGGAATTCATTATTTTTCATGTGTCTTAGAAAAAATTTCAAAAAAAAATACAAATCCTCCTTATATTGCTTTTAAAGATATGTCAACTAAAGAAATAACTAGTGAGTTGTTTTCATTTATAAAATTATTTGTAATTCAAAACCCTTTTATTGTTTCTATGATTGAACATAAAAGAGATATTATTATTCAGTCTGATTATGATATAACAAATGAAAGATATATTGAAATGCAAGGATTTTCAAAATTTTATCCTTCTTTGAAAACAATTGAACTAAAATCAATGAAAAGTAAAAAAAAATTACAAACTTCAGTAATTCCATATGATACACAATATGATATTAAAGATTTAATCTCTTATCAAGGATTTCAAATACAAGAATTTTTACAAAAAGCAATTCACGATGAAGCGCCACTTTTAATTACACAATTAGGACAACCTTTTTTAATTAATTATTGTTGCAATGAAAATAAATATATTATTGATTATTTATCTAAAAGTGAGTCACATAAAACATTTTTTAATACTATTATAGAAGATTTAAAAGAAAATGAACAAAATTTAAAACATATTACAAAAAAAATTTTAAATCCACAACAATTATTAATTCTAAAACAAAATAGTGTTTCAAATGAAAGTGATAGCGAATGGTTTGATGATAAGCAAGTTATATATTCTTATATTATTCATATTTGTAATTTTGATAATAATAATCCAATACCAAGTTATTTAAGTGAAATTATAGTAAGAAAACCTAACAAAAAAATATATAATAAACACGAACCACTTGATATAAAAATAAATAGACTTCAAGAAAATGGTTTTAACTATAATAAAGAAACTTTATTAACTATTTTACAATTATCTGCAAGAGAGATTGCAGTACCATTAATTACATCAAATGTAGATGTACAACAAGAACAATCTAGTATAGATGAAATAAATGAATTATTAGACATTGATTTAACTTCTTCTAATATTGAAACTATATTAGAAAGTAAAACAAATCTTTTACAAAAAAATATTTATGATGAAATTGGTGTAATTAATGCCTCTGTAAAAGATATTTATTCTAAAATTCAAAATTATTTAAAATCATTTTCTAGTTCTCAAAAAAATGAACCATATATTCTTTTATTAAATCAATTTATTTATGTATTAATTCAATGTATCCCTCAAATGATATTAAGTAAATTAAATCCATCTAAATTTACAATAACATGTAAACATTGGGATTTAGATTTTGCTCATAATAGCAAAATCGAAAAACAATGTGAAGATACATTTAAACTATTTGAATCTTTAGAAGTTGTAGAAGGTTCAAATGAAGAACAATTCCTAGTATTTATACAATCCGTAAAATCATTAATACATATGGAAAATTTTAAAAAATCAGAAATAGTGCAATTTAGTTATTTACAATTTATTTTTTATAAATTATTACTTTGGTATTCTTTGTTCGATTTGAATACACGACAAAGCAGTTCAAATCATGAATTTATCAAAGAATTAAATGAAACTATTTATAAATTTTTGGAGCAAATTTATAATTATCATATAAAAGAATATGACTATGTAAAAGTTGTAAATAAACGATTAAAAGAAAGTGAAAAACAACAAATTATAAAAGATTTCGAATTGATGAAAAAAGATGTAAGAGATGTTGAAAATACCAAAAAAAATTTAGGACTTGGCAAATGGTCATATGGTAAAGGAACTGATTTTTTTAAATATAAAAAAGAAAACTACACTAGTGAAAGTGATAGAGCAACACAAGTTAAAAATACAATGAATGCTTTATATTCTAAAATGGAAATGGAAAGTGAAATTGATATTGATATAGAAATGGAACAACAAATAGAACAAACAGAAGATCAAAATATTTATAATGAAGAAGAAGATGGATTAAACCGAATGGATAATGATGATTTAATGGATGCAAATGGAGAAATTTTAGAAGATTATGAGTAAAATAAAATAACTTTTATATATTAATTATATATATCATGAATATTGACAAATTATATTTATCAATTACCTTATTTGTATGCCTTTATATGATTGTTATTATTATAAAACCTAACTTTGTATACAATCATTCACAAAATTGCTTACGTCAATTTGGCGTAGGTTATCGTAATACAACAGTTTTAACATTATGGATTGTAAGTATTTTATTAGCAATTATTAGTTATTTTATTGTTATTTATACTTTTCATTTACAAAATAAGTGGTTTTAATAAAACAATATAAATCAAAACATATATATTGTTTTAAATGAGTCAATTACAAATTGTAATTTTAGCAGGAGGATTGGGTAAGCGTATGGAATCATCACTTCCAAAGGTATTACATTTAGTTCAAGATAAACCAATGTGTGTACATGTATTAGAAAAAGCAATTCAATTAAATCCTCAACACATTTATATAGTTGTTGGAAAATATAAAGAAATAATACAAGAAACTATCCAAAAATATATATCGTTTGATAACCTTATTTTTGTAAATCAAGAAATTCCACAAGGAACCGGTCACGCTTTATTATGTGCAAAAGATGAACTATTAAAAAATAATAAAAAAGACAAAGTATTAGTATTATGTGGAGATGTACCCTTGTTAAGTTTAACAACAATGAATAAAATGATACAAGAAACATATTGTCAAGCTTCTTTATTAACTACAAGTTATGATAATCCACATGGATATGGACGAATTATAACAAATAAAGATAATGTATTTCAGAAAATTGTAGAAGAAAAAGATTGTAATGAAGAACAAAGAAAAATAAATTTAGTAAATGGAGGTGTATATTGTTTTGAATTGGGAATATTATGTGAATATTTACCAAAAATTACAAATCAAAATAGTCAAAATGAATATTACTTAACTGACATTTTTGAATTATTTGAAAAATCATCATCTATAAATATGATTTTTTTACAAGACAATAAAGAATTAATTGGAATTAATACAAAAGAACAATTAAAATATGTTAATTTATTTTTTTAATTGATTTGATACATATTTTTGAAACTCATCGTTCTTTACAATTGGTTTATTACAATTTTCATTTAATAATGTATTTTGACTTGTTAAAATTGTCAATATTCCTAATAGCGCTACCCAAATATACGTACCAATTGTTTCTTTTAATACAATATATTTTTTTAGTACATTATAAAATGCTTGAGTATTATTTATTTGTTTTATTAAAACAGAAGGAACTTGCTTTTTAAATGCATCTTCAGTATTACTACCATCAAAGAAATCTATTTCATTAATAAAAATATCTGGATTATTATAAATAGATAAATATATTTCATTCAGTGATTGATTACCACTATTTTCATCACTCATTTCTGGATTAAAATATTCTTTTAAATTGTAACCAGACATTCTACAAATAGTTAATCCAAATGTATTCGAAAAACTTCGTTTCCATCCTGGTAAAATATATATTACTAACATTCCTATTCCATATATAAAAATATATGGAAAAATTGTTGCCATAAACGCTACATTCATATTAGTACTTCCGCATATTAACTTATTTTTTGTTAATTTCAAATTGAAAGCAAATAAATATATAAAAAAAATGAATGAAAAAAATAGTAATACAAAATTAAAATTATTAATATTTATAATTGGATCTTGAGTGTTAATAAATATAACACATTTAAATAAAACAAATAGAAAAAGTATAAATAAATAAATAGAAATCATATTTGAAGCAAATGAATCGGATTGGGTATTTGCCATAATTAATATATATCATTATAATTTATTCATATTACAAACAAAAAATATATTTTATTATAAATGTATGTTCCACAATTAGTAGAAACTCAAATAAAAAGCGTCTTAAATTATAATTTACAAGAATGTCATGAAATAAAATTAAAATATAATAGTTTTTTATTTAATTTTGGTTGCTTGATATTTATTATTGGATTAATTGGTATTATTTTATATTATAAATACAAAGGACAAATAAACATAAAAGAAAAAAAAAGATTAGAAAATGAAAAAAGAGATTATATTTTATATAATTTAAGAAAATTTCAAAATATAAAAAATAAATATATAACAAATATTCCCTATCCTTAGTATATAAGATGGATGAAAAAAGACATAAATTGGCATTGATGAAATTTTTTAATAAAAAAAGAAAATTACATAAAGATGAATTAGAACAACGATATGATATTAGAAAACTTTTAATGATTAAAAGACAATCAAATTTTAAAAAAAATGTACTAGATACATTTATACAACAGTTAAAAGATACTAGAAAATATAAATATATAGTTTATTTAGATCGTTTTGTAATTCAAGATCTAATAAATAATCAAGAAGAAGTAATAGTTCAAAGATTTCCAAAAGAAAATTTTTTTAATTCAATTTATGAATGTAACGAAGAAATGAAAAAAATTAGTAATGAATTATTAGATATTAAGTATTCTTATTTATTTGAATATAAAGAAATTCAAAATTATGAACAAGATTATATATCTATTATTGAACCAAATGAACAAAAATATGAATTACTTGAAAAAAAGAAAGAAGATTTAAAAAAAAAACAAAATGCTCCTTTATTAGATAAAGAAAGAAAATTACAAGAAGTTCAATTAGAATATAAACGAATTCAAGAAGAATTAAAATCATATGAACCAGGTGAAATAAATCCTAAAAAAAAAATTGTTTTAAAAGACTATATTGAAAAACAAAAAGAATTATTAAAGTTAAAAATGAAACATGAACTTTTAATAGAATATGATA
>MDTG01168135.1_pt1 | contig 11335 bp, 6 predicted proteins | sample 811421 | NCBI WGS metagenome assembly MDTG01 (sample SAMN05326645, study PRJNA326480) | marine metagenome | isolation source: seawater | place: Pacific Ocean: South East | collected 2011
TCGAGGTCATCAATTATTGGAAGCAGGGCACTAAGAACACTTTCTCCAGCTGTTTTGTAGAGTTCTATTCTTTCTTTGGCTGTTCGTTTTTTAAAGTTTTCGAATTCAGCAAAAAGTCTGAGGTGTTTATCGTTGAGGTCTGAAAATTTCTCTTCAATTGTAATTTCTTCAGTTTCTTTTTTAGATTCTTTTTTCTTTTTCGCCATTTTAATAGGATTGTTGTTGATATGTTTAATGTCAAAAATAATGCCAAAATATCAGATTAGACATTTTGTCATACATTTGACATTTTGATAAAACTGTTTTAGTTGATTTTTTGAGATTTGAGAAAGTTGTTTAAAGCATCCCCTTTTAAATCTTTGGCAATAATTTCCCCTTCACCATCAAGAATAAAAGTTTGTGGAATTGAGCGAACTCCATATAATGAAGCGGCATCTGATTGCCAACCTTTTAGGTCGCTAACGTGGTATTCCCAAAATAGTTTATCTACAGTCATAGCCTTAAGCCAACTGCTTAGTTTTTTATCTAAAGAAACGCTGTAGACTTCCAATCCTTTTCCATTTTTGAACTTAGCATTCTTAAATTGCTTGTATGTTGAGACTAGATTGGGATTTTCTCTACGACACGGTCCGCACCATGATGCCCAAAAATCTACAATAACGTATTTACCCCTTAATGAGGATAATTTCATTATTTTTTCTCTAGGATTTTCATATGCCAAATCTGGCGCTAAATCTCCAACTTTAAGAGCTTGTGAATAGGTGTCCAGTGTAAAAAATAAGATTAGTGAAAAGAAGATTATTTTTTTCATAATATAAATGAGTGTTTATTAGTCTACTCTTTTAATGTTAGCCCCTAATTTATTTAGTCTCTCGTCGATATTTTGATATCCTCTATCAATCTGATTGATATTATCAATTAAACTGGTGCCTTCAGCAGAGAGTGCAGCTATGAGTAGTGATACTCCAGCTCTTATGTCTGGCGAAGTCATTCTGGTAGCTCTTAATGGTGATTTTCTATTAAGACCTATAACTGAGGCTCTGTGTGGGTCACATAATATAATTTGCGCACCCATATCAATAAGTTTATCTGTAAAGAATAATCTACTTTCAAACATTTTTTGATGAATTAAAACACTTCCTTTTGCTTGAGTAGCTACTACTAAAATTATACTTAATAAATCGGGTGTAAATCCTGGCCATGGTGCATCAGAAATAGTTAGTATGGAACCGTCTATAAAATTTTCGATTTCATAACTTTCTTGTGAAGGGATGAAAATATCATCACCACGTCTTTCGAGTTTAATTCCTAATTTCTGAAATACACTTGGAATGATTCCTAGTTCATCGTATTGAACATTTTTTATAGTTAATTCAGACTGGGTCATTGCTGCTAGACCAATGAATGAGCCAATTTCAATCATATCAGGAAGTATAGTATGCTCGCAGCCCTTGAGTTCTTTTACACCTTCGATATTAAGTAGGTTTGAGCCAATACCATTAATATTGGCACCCATTCTGTTAAGCATTTTACACAACTGTTGTAAATAAGGTTCGCAAGCAGCGTTATAGATAGTTGTAGTTCCTTCTGCCATTACTGCAGTCATAACTATGTTTGCGGTCCCAGTAACAGATGCTTCATCCATAAGCATATAAGTTCCTTTAAGTCCGTCAGTAGTAACTCTATAGAAACTTTCTTTACTATCGTATTCGAATTTAGCACCAAGTCTTTCAAAACCAATGAAATGAGTATCTAATCTTCTTCTGCCTATTTTATCCCCACCAGGTTTAGGAATGTATCCTTTTCCGAAACGAGCAAGTAGAGGGCCAACAATCATAATTGAGCCTCTAATTCTAGTGCCCTTAGTCTTAAACTCATCTGATGTTAAATAATCAAGGTTTATTTCATCAGATTGAAAGGTGTAGCTGTTGGAGCACAGTTTTTGAATTTTCACTCCTAAATCTGATAATAAATCGATTAATATATTGATATCAACGATGTCAGGTAGATTGTTGATGGTGATTTTTTCTGGGGATAATAGTACTGCACAGAGTATTTGGAGGGCCTCATTTTTTGCGCCTTGGGGAATAATTTCCCCACTTAATTTTCTCCCACCCTCAATAATAAATGAACTCATTTAGTTTCGATGTTGATTTCTACCTCGATTATTTTTCTTTTTCTTCTTGGCAGAAGAGTTTTGTTTTACGTTAGGCGCGAATTTTGACAATTCGATACCCTCCTGAATTTCTAATTTGTTATTTGATAATTTTTTTAGATGGTTAAAGATAACGTCATCTTCAACAAAGTCAAGATTCCAATTAACGTATGATTTTTTCATTTGGTTGGCAATGGCAATGACTAGTTTATTTTTCAGATCTTCGTCTTCCATTTTAATTGCCTCTAAAATCATTTTTTCAATGACTTTTCCATAATGATTGTATTTAATTTTACTGTTGGGATAATCCAATGGTTCTGGCTTTTCGAATAACTTTTCAATAATAGGCTTCTCATAGGGAGAATCTACATCAAGTTTAAAGTCAGAAATCACATATAGATGATCCCACAATTTATGTTTAAAGTCAGCCACATCTCTAAGGTGAGGATTTAAATCTCCCATTATATTAATAATGCCTTCGACAAAGTGTTGTCTATCTTTTTTATCTTTTATCTCTATGGCATGTTCGACAAGTTTTTGTATATGTCTTCCATACTCAGAAATGACTAATTTGTTTCTAGATGTATTGTATTCTAATTCCATTCAAGAAAGTATTTGTAATTATTTTTCGAAAGTACGTTTTATTTTTAAACTATTTTAATTGATAATTATCAATTTGGCAAATTTAAGAAGTAGGGTTTTTTTACCATTCCCTTCAAAGAAAATAGTTGCTTTTTTATTTCCTGCCTGTCCTTCAATCCGTAAGATTTTACCTTTACCAAATCTTTCGTGTCTGACATTCATACCTGTTTGAAGAAGGTTATTAGTAATGGATTGGTCACCAACTTTGCTAATTGCAACATTGGCTTTTGTTAGATTTTGGGGCGTATACTTTTGATTAATATTTGGTTTTTTACTAATTGGAGATGGTTTGTTAAAGTATTGTTTTTTTACGTTTATCCTTAAATTTGTATTGCTTTTAGCCTTTACTCTATCTCTTTTTTGAATCTCCCAATCCAAAAATTCATCGTCAATTTCGTGTAAGAATCGACTGGGCTCGCAATCTGTTAACTGTCCCCATCTCCAACGGCTAGTTGCATAGGAAAGGTTTACGAACTTTTCAGCTCTAGTAATTGCAACATAAAATAGTCTTCTTTCTTCCTCTAATTCTTCACGAGAATGAACAGAAAGCTGAGAGGGAAATAAATTCTCTTCAAGACCTACTATATATACATAAGGAAATTCTAAGCCTTTAGCAGCATGAATAGTCATCATCGATACTTTGTTTCGGTCTTCTTTATCATCTTCATTGTCCTGGTCAGTAATGAGTGCAACATCTTGCATGAAATAATCTAATGAAGTTGGCTCTTCTCTTTTTTTATTTTTTTCTACAAATTCTTTTATAGCATTAAGAAGTTCTTGAACGTTTTCATACCTGCTAACTCCTTCAGGTGTTTTGTCTTTATCAAGTTCTCTTAAAAGAGATGTCGACTTAGCAATGGTATTAGCAAGTTCAAAAGCATCTTCATCTAATTGAGCCTTGAAGCTATTAATCAAAATAGCAAAATCAGTAAGTTTCTGTAATGTGCCTTTGTTTACACCAATCAAAGAATGGTAATTAGGATTTTGTATACATTCAAAAATGCTAATGTTGTGGGCTCTTGAACATATAATAAGTTTTTGAATGGTGGTATTACCAATTCCTCTTGTTGGGAAATTAATAATTCGTTTTAAGGACTCCTCATCTTTGGGGTTGATTACAATTCTGAAATAGGCAAGTAAATCTTTGACTTCTTTTCGTTGGTAAAATGATAATCCACCATAAATTTTATAAGGAATATTTCGTCTTCTAAGTGCTTCTTCAAGAGACCTTGATTGAGCATTTGTTCTGTACAGTATAGCAAAATCGCTGTAAGGAATCCTTTCATTCATTTGAATTTCAAATATGGATTGACCAACAACTTGTCCTTCTTCATTATCACTAAAGGTCTTGCAAACCTTTAATGCTGAGCCTTTTTGTTTTTTACTATAAATTGTTTTTTTAATCTGATTTTTGTTGTGCTTAATTAGGCTATTCGCGGCATTCACAATAGTTTGAGATGACCTATAGTTTTGTTCAAGTTTTACAGTTTCAAAATCAGGATAATCATTTTTGAAATTTAAGATGTTTTGGATGTTAGCACCCCTAAAAGCATAAATACTTTGAGCGTCATCTCCAACTACACAAATGTTTTCATTCATTGCAGCCAAGCGCTTCACAATCATATACTGAACTTGATTGGTGTCTTGGTACTCATCAACTAGTATGAACTTAAACTTATTTTGGTATTTATTAAGTGTTTCTGGGAAGTCTCGAAGTAAAATAAATGTATTGAAAAGCAAATCGTCAAAGTCCATAGATCCAGAAGAAAAAAGTCTATTTTGATAGGTCTTATAAACCATTGCCATTTCCTTAAGTCTTCGGCTTGAGTCTTCAGATTGCAGTGAAGCATTAGACGTATAATTGACATACGATACTAAATTGTTTTTTAGTTGACTGATTCTTGAAAGTAAGACATTTGGTTTGTAAATATCCTTCTCTAAATTTAGTTCTTTGACTATACTCTTTAAAAGGTTCTTTGAATCGGCAGTGTCATAAATTGTGAAGTTTTGTGGGTAGTTAAGTTTGTCAGATTCAAATCTAAGTATTTTAGAAAAAACAGAATGGAAAGTACCCATCCATAAATTTTGAGCTTCAGGACCAATTAGAGAGTGAATTCGTTCTCTCATTTCTTTAGCGGCCTTATTGGTAAATGTTAGTGAAAGAATATTAAATGGGTCAACCCCTTTTTGAATCAAATGAGCAATCCTGTAGATTAAAACTCTGGTCTTTCCTGAGCCAGCTCCCGCAATGACCATAATGGGCCCATTAGTATGCTCAACAGCTTGTCTTTGTGAAGGATTTAGGTCCGCTAAAAAATTTTCCAAAGTGAGGTTTGATTAAAATTGAAAAGATATAATTTTAAGCTCAAAAATAGAGTTTAAAAATGGTTTTTTTAAGACTTAATAAATGCAGTTTTCAACAAAATTGTTTTGCTATAAAAAAAGAGTAATTTCGCAATTAGATTATGACAAGATTATTTATTTTATTGTTATTATTTTCTTACACTGTAACATTTTCACAATGTAGCTTAGAAATCTCTGACACTACTCATGTAAATTGCAATGGAGATAATACTGGTGCTTTTTCTTTCAATGTAACGGCGAATGAGCCTTATTCTGTAAGTTTGAGTAATGGTGCTGTGTCAATAAATGGAACATCTTTTACTAATTTATATGCGGGTAACTATGAAGTTATTTTGCTTGACAATAATTTGTGTAGTGACACAGTCTCATTTAAAATAAAAGAACCGCAAGAACTAAGTTCATCATTAGAATGTGTTGGATCAGAAATTATTTCCAGTACTGATGGTGGGGTGGAAGAATATATCTATATATGGCGAAATGAAGAAGGTCAAGTTATATCCAATAGTATAGCGATAGTGTTTGATGAAAAGCAGTTTTACGATTTTGAAGTAACTGATTCAAAAGGCTGTAGTTTTAGGGACACTATTAATGTTTTGGCTGACTTTACTGTTAACGATTCTTTGGGTGAATTTCCATTTGACGTATATATAACAAATTTGAGCAGTTCTGTCTCTTTTGAATGGGATTTTGGTGATGGTAATAACTCTCAGGTCAAAAATCCTATTCATACTTATGAGAGTTTAGGTACTTACGATTTAACGTTAACAGCTACAGATGATAACCAATGTTCTGACACTAAATTTATCAAAATTGAAGTTCAAGGATTTGAGATGATGGCCGATGAATGGCAAGAAATGTACAATGCATTTAGTCCAAATGGAGACGGCGTGAATGACAATTTTTCTTTTTTAGATAATCATGCAATAGTAGATTTTGAAATGAAAGTATTTAATAGATGGGGTACAAAAGTCTTTGCTTGGACTGAGCCTAAATACGAATGGAATGGGCTAAGTTTTAACGGCAGTAAACTTGCTCCAGGTGTTTATTATTTTTTTATGAATGCAAGAGGCTTGAATGGTAATATATATGAAAAGAAAGGGTCTGTAAGTATCTATTAATGTTAATTAGTATGTTAGTACAGATTTTTACTAAATTGCGAACTGATGCATAATAATAAGTATCTTTGACAAATTAGTGAGATTTAAATGATAATTTTTGTGAGTTCAACTTTGTAGAATTTACTTTTATTAATTGATATAAAATGATGAATATTAAAAGTTACTTTTTATTAGTTTTTAGCACTTTGCTAATTCCCTTAAATGCCTTTGCTCAACAGGTTTTTATTAATCAAGATTTTGAAGATCCAGCTACTATGGACTGGACACTTAATGAAGTGGTTCCTTTTTTGGGTACTGTTTCTTCAACAAGTAACACATTTGTCGTTAATGATGTTTACCAAGGTGGATTTGTTCAATTTGGTCCTTTTGCATTTCCAGAAATTCCAAATACAGCTGACCAAGGGTATCAGCCCAATAGTAATTACCTTCATACAGCTTCATTTTCGGGTTTAGCTGGTATTCCGCCAAATTTCCCGCCAGTACAAAACTGTAACTATGCTGATCAATTTTGGGATGGTGTAAATCAAGAGCTAATTTGTGTTGTAACTCCTGATTATAGTACTATAGGTTATGAAGGAGTAGACGTAGCTTATTGGTGGTTTAGTGGAGCATCTGAATTTACTTTTGGCACTGAAGTTTACTATTCTGTAGATCTAGGTACAAATTGGGTGTTGATAGATGGTCCATTGTCTGCAGATACAACTTGGCAAGAGGCTTACATCGATTTAGGAAATACTCTAGATAATCAACCAAATGTTAGGTTTGCTTTTGTGTTTAATAATGAACTCGAAGATAATATTCTTACCCCAGGTATTTCAAATGCAAACATTGGTTTTGGTTTAGATGATTTTAGACTTATTGCTGATTGTGAATTTTCATTACCTGACGATTACAGCGTTTGTTCAGGAGAAGAAACTACTGTGTATGCTGATACTACTTGGTTTCAGATATTTAACTGGACTACAGGTTCAACTGCTGATAGTACTTCATTAATTATCAATCAGGATACAACAATTACAGTTACTGCACAAAACGATTACTGTGCATTAGTTGATTCCATTACAATTTTTGTACAAAACGAAAGAGCAGATTTAGGCTTATCCGTGAACGGTGAAGTAAATGGTGTGGGAATTCCATGTTATGGAGATTGTAACGGAGAATTGCAACTTGAAGTGATAAACGGTACAGCCGAAAATGACGGCTCATACACCGTTCAATGGATGGATTCCTTAATGAATCCAATTAATGCAAACGTTGTCGATGAAGTACTTAATAACTTTACTTCAACCTTATCTTTAATTTGTGAAGGCAAATATTACGTTTCTGTTTTAGATGCTATTTGTACTATCCCAGAAATGGATTCCATAGAGATTTTTTCGAACGTACCAATTGAGAATGTATTTGCATTCGATTCAGTTTCTTGTTACAATGGTTCTGACGGAGTTGTAACCTCAAACCCTAGCGGAGGAATTGCTCCTTATAGCTTTAATTGGGGATCATATGGTAGTACTCAAGTAATTTCGTCCTTACCAATAGGAACATATACTGTCGTAGTAACGGATAGTGTAGGATGTTCTGAGGATTTTAGTTTTGAAATTGAGCAGCCTAATCAGTTGATTGTTGATGCATTCATTTCTGATGAAATTAGTTGTTATGGTGAGTCAGATGGAGCTCTTTCAGCAAATGTTTATGGAGGTGTAGGAGGTTATAATTTTGTATGGAGCCACCCTAATTACCCTTGGGTTGATGATACTCAATATAATCTTCAAACCTTACCAAATTTACCTTTCTCTGTTGGAGCTGATGATATTGAGATCAATCCAGACTACCAGTCTTATTCAGATCCATATGTTGTTACTGTAACTGATAGTAATGGTTGTCAATCACAGTCAGAGATTTTCCTAATTGAACCGCCAAAGTTGAATGTTGTTCTAACACAACCAACTTTGCCAGCGTATTGTAATAACAACTTACTAGGATTTAATACTGGATGGGCTCAAGTTTCTGCAACAGGTGGTACTCCTAACGCTAATGACAATTATAACTTTGTTTGGTCTGTAATTGGGCAAACAGATGAAGATGTATTGTACAGCACAATTGATAATATGAATGCTGGCACTTATGATGTTACAGTTGTTGATAGCAGATTATGTGCTGATCAACTTTCAGTTGATATCGGCTTAGATGCAACTTGGGAAGCATTCACATCAACAGTACCTGCATCTTGTTTTGGATACAATGATGGTTCAGTTTCAATTTCTATGGAAGGTGGTTGTGGTGATACTGATAATTCATGTAACTTTACCTATTTATGGAATGGTGGTGCATCGACTGGAAATGTGTTGTCAAGTGTTGATAATCTTCAGCAAGGTGCATATTCAGTTACTGTTAGTGATGAGTTTGGTTGCCAAGGAGTGTATTCATTAACAGTTGACGGACCTACGAGAGTTGATTTCCAAATTACGGATTTAGTTGATCAATCTTGTTATAGTCCTACAGTTTCCTCGGATGATGGAACAGTTTTTGTTGAAATTGTGGGTGGAGTTTCACCGTATACAGTCAATTGGGTTGATATGAACTCAATGGCTACATTTAATAATACAACATCAGATAACTTAACAATTACTGGCCTTAATGCTAGTAGTTGGAATGTTCAGATTACAGATTCGAATGGATGTAATGGAGTATTTGATTTGACATCCTTACATCCTAATCCATTTACAATTGATGATGGAGTTGAGGTGACTGCAGCTATTAATACTGACGAATTATTTTTAACCGATACAATTAATTGTTTTGGAGCCTCAAACGGAATAGCATCTGTTTTAAATCCAAATCCAAATTTCGAGTATTCTTGGCATTTAGAAAACTCAACTGAAATTATCGACGCTGGAAACTCAACTACATTTTTACCTGCAGGTAATATTCAAGTAACGGCATCCTATTTACTTGGATTGTGCGAGGCTACTTCATCTTCAATTACAATTGTTGAAAGAGAGCCTTTTACATTGAATAATAACAGTAGCACACCCTCATGTCACAATCAGGAAGATGCAGAAATTTCTATTTCTGTAACAGGTGCAACACCATTTTTAAATGACGCACAATTATCAGACTACAACTTCTCATGGTTCCCGTTAAACTTGAATGGTCAAGGGGTATTAAATACTAACGGATCTTTGGATATAGAAATTTCCAATTTAGACGGTGGAACGTATTATTTAGAAGTAGTTGATAGATACGGATGTGATACGGTATTTACAATTGATATTGAAGACCCAGCACTTGTAGCTACAAATATTGTTTCAACTGATCTAGATTGTCATTCCTCAAATGGTGCTCCAACAGGTTCTATTACTGTTCAAGCGATAGGAGGAACAACTCCATACCAAAGCTATAATATAAGTGCTACAAATTCCAATGCAACTGGAACGTTTACTAATTTGACAGCTGGTACATATGATGTTTTTGCCACTGATGCAAATGGTTGTGAATCTGTAGTCTCAGAAGTTATTCTTTCAGAGCCTTCACCACTAACGATAACGGCTTCTGCTGTTGGTGTTGATTGCGACGGTGCTAGTACAGGTGAAATAATAGCTGTAGCTAATGGAGGAACGCAACCCTACAGCAATTTTACTACATCAGGAGCTTCAAGTTTAAACAGTTCTAATGGTGTCTTTGATAATATTGTTGCAGGAAATTATGATGTAACAGTGTTTGATGATAATAATTGTCAGAAAACAGTTAACATCAATGTTTCATCTCCAACACCTTTTACTACACCAACAATTACATTTACTGACCCAAGTTGCTTTGGATTAGAAGATGGTTCTATTGATTTAACTGTTGGTGGTGGAACAGCACCACTAGTGTTTGAATGGTCAAATGGTGAAAATACAGAAGACATAAGTTTCTTATCCTCAGGAGCATATAGTGTTACTATTACAGATAATAATGGTTGCGTAACATCTGCTAACCAAACGTTAACTGATCCAGCTCAAATTGTTGCTGATTGGGTAATCAATTCACCTGGCGCTACAGGAAGTCATTATATTCTTTCACAACCTGCACCTTTTAATGTTGAGTTTTCGGATATTAGTCAGAATACAGATATTAATTTGAACCAATGGTGGGTAAACGGCATGAACATGACCTCAAATTTTTACGAAGGTTTTGCAACGAATTCATTCCAACACACGTTTAATGAAGTAGGAGATTATGAGGTTGTTATGGAAGTATTTGACCCTTCAGGCACCTGTTCTGATACTATTTCAATAGTTGTTTCAGTACAGGGTATAATCGAGTTTAATGCCTTCTCTCCAAATGGTGATAATGTTAATGATGTATTCCATTTTGAGAATTATGGAATTCGTGACTTAAATGCTATCATTTACAGTAGATGGGGCGATAAAATTTATGAAATAGAAAACCCTTCAGATGGTTGGAATGGTGTTTCAATGAACGGTCTCGAAGTTCCTGAAGGTGTATATTTTTATGTTTTAAATGCTATTGGTGAGGACGGTACTACTTACAACGAAAAGGGTTCAGTAACACTTTACAGATAATTTAATTAACCTTAACTTTTAAATTGAATTAGCATGAGATACCTCTTTATTTTATTATTCGTATTTGTGAGTTTTAATATTAGCGCCCAATTTATTACATCATTGGACACTGTTCTGTGCTCATCACAAGATGTTACACTTACAGCTTCTGGAGCTAATATCAGCCCATCTTTTATTAATACTGACGATATTCATTCGGAAATAATTCCTATGGGTTTTGATTTCGACTTTTATGGAAACACATATAACGAATGTGTGATTTCTGCAAATGGATATATTACCTTTGATTTGACACAAGAAAGCTTATACTCTCCTTGGGCTATTAATAACCCCATACCTAACCCAAATAACTTACCGGAAAATGCTATAATGGCGCCCTGGCATGACATTGATCCGGGTGTTGGTGGGGCTATTGTTTATGGAACATATGGGGCAGCTCCCAATAGAGTGTTTTATGTAGTTTGGTGTAGTATGCCAATGTTTTCATGTAA
>MDTG01192840.1_pt1 | contig 11335 bp, 16 predicted proteins | sample 811421 | NCBI WGS metagenome assembly MDTG01 (sample SAMN05326645, study PRJNA326480) | marine metagenome | isolation source: seawater | place: Pacific Ocean: South East | collected 2011
CCTATGACCTTACGGTTAACAGCCGTACGCTCTACCGACTGAGCTATAGAAGCAGAATGGAGAATAAAAGAATCGAACTTTTAACCTCTCGCTAGCAGTGCGAGCGCTCTCCCAATTGAGCTAATTCCCCTAGTGCAAGAAGTGGGGTTCGAACCCACGAAGCATTACGCATTAGAGCTTAAGTCTAACCCCTTTGACCACTCGGGAATCCTTGCTAATAATCATCAATCTCGGTATTTTCTAGAAAAAAATCTGGAATTATATGCTTTTTGCTGCTTGATTGATTTATTTCGGTCCCAGCAGGGCTCGAACCTGCGACCTGACGGTTAACAGCCGTACGCTCTACCGACTGAGCTATGGAACCTGTTCCTCTCCTCCCTTTCATTCTTCTTATAAAAATATTATAATCCTCAATATTCAAAATTTTGCTGTTAGAAGAATTTAATGTGCTCCAAGTGGGGCTCGAACCCACGACTTCCACGTTATAAGCATGGCACTCTAACCAACTGAGTTATTGGAGCTCTTATAGATGCCTATCCGCGCGGTGAATGGTTTCGATCCATTGTCCTCTAGGTTATGAGCCTAGCGCGCTGCCGCTGCGCCACACCGCGATGCGACATCCGGGAATCGAACCCGGGGCAATTGCTTGGAAGGCAACTATGTTACCACTACACCAATGTCGCTCGCAAAAAACACACGATCCCCGAAGTGTGTGAAGTGGGATTTGAACCCACGCCTCCGAAGAGACAGGAGCCTTAATCCTGCGCCTTAGACCGCTCGGCCATCCACACAAAAACGATTGATAAATCCGTCGAACCGGATTCGAACCGGTGACCAATTGATCTACAGTCAATCGCTCTGCCAACTGAGCTATCAACGGGGATTAGACTCAAAAAATTAAAAAACTGGCCCATAACTTTTTATGTGTTCACTATTATTTAAGCTTATTCTCCCCGAAGAGTGAACCAGTTACCTACTTATGATTTAACCTTAGTTTTTAATATATAGGGTTTATAATAATCATATTAAAATTGCTGTCTGCTAGATTGATCATATAGGCGCGATTTTATGCTTAAAACATAGGAAATCGTATCGCACTATGACTGTATGATATCCATATGTTGCCTTATACTCTCTGTAATCAAGTTACAACACCTAACATTGATAAGTAAGATTCCTTACTTACAATCAATAAGAGAGAGTTGTCTTTAAGTAAGTATAAATCAATACTGTTATAAACATACAATTAATTTTGTATATTTAAACGCACTCTACCTAGTCATATTTTCATATATACCACAATGTGTACAAACGAATTTACATATATCATCATATTTCGCAAATCCATTCTTTACAAAATAGTGCTCACATTTATCATGCATTATTTTTTCCACATCCCTTTTTTTTAATAATAATTTTTCTATAGCATTGTTATGAATCCGAATCTGCGCGTCTATACTTTCAATCTGTTCCTTGTAATTCCTATTTGATTTTTCACTATTCATAACTTTTTTATTTTATACACACATATTTTACATCAAATTTAATTATCAAAAACGATTAAATTTCTTAAATTTTAAATCTACTCAGGTATATATATATAATAATATATATTACAGAAAAATGAGCAAACTCGATAAACTACGCGGACTTACTGACAATGACATAGGTGAATTTACACTAGTCGGTAGAAAAACTGTCGGTAAGGTTGTAGACGTATATAACGCAGACACCTGTAAAATTATATTTGCTCTTGATAGTGTTATACTAAAATTTAATTGTAAACTTTCTGGTATTGAACCTGATGGTATTCAAGAAGAAAGTAAACAATACAAAGTGTTATCACAAAAAGCAAGAAACAGACTTATACAACTTTCTACTGATTGTGATTGTAACATAAATGCTAAATTCTCTAGTAAAGAAAAAAAAGACCTTTTAGATCTTAATGAAAAGATTATATCTATTACATGTGAAGAATTTGATAGAAACGGCAAATTATTAGTTCATCTATCAGACATTAACTCTGAACTTACCTATAATCAAATCCTTATTGATGAAAAATATGTTAAAAAAATAAACCTTAATCAAAAAAACCGATTTAAACTTAATGTTACACCATCTTTTGATAGCGATACAGATAGCAGTAATTCTCCTAATTAAGCCTAATTTTGTATAGTATATTAAATATATTGATTACCCATTACAATATTTTTAATATCTAGTTTAATTTTTGTCTATAATCCATAACATATAATCCTAATGCTAAACCAATACCTAATGTAAGATTACTGTATATATAACTATCTAAAGTACCTAATATAGTCAATAACACAGTTCCTCCAACTACAAATAATCCTGTGTAAAACATAGTTGTTTCCTCAGTTATAAGACGATTCTTTAAAGCCATAGTCATTACCACTACTAACAATAATACAAATGTTTTTAGCAAAGTCTTTGAAAATAGTGTAAATGTTGTTTGAGTATCAGACTCTTCTCTATTACAAGTTCCTGACATTTATAATATTAGAATATTTTATTTTATACCTAACATTGTCAAAATATTTTAAACCATAGTACATAATTATCACTGTTTGTTTTAAGATTAATCCTATAATCTTCTAAAAAAGGACTATTAATTTGATCATATTTGATTACATCATTCATAGTCAAGTCTTGACAATACTTAACATCACTTGTTTCACTATATTTAAGCATGTCTTTTTTCCCTAAAACATATTCCTTAAAAAGGGTTAAATCTTCTTCTCTTATTATCTTGAAATTTAGGTTTATTCCAAATGATCTAAAATATTGATTTAGATTTACAAAATCACCATATTCTAGTCTGTCTAAATCAACCTTATCAAAATCATCACCATGAAAATATATAGAGCCTCTATGAAATATCGATAATAACTTTTCAAATAATTCTTTGAGATTATCTGTATCTAATGTTAGTACGATGGATTTTTCGTCTTTAGGGGGATTCTGAAATAAATTTTCTACAAAATCTTCGTAATCAATCTCAATTGTATTCATTTTACAAATCATATAATGATATCTTTAAACATCTTTATTATACACAAGATTTACATTTACTTTAACTTCTTTTCGTGTAGGTAGTATGTATACTAATTCTCTCTTAAAACCTACCAGTTTAATTTTGCCTGATTGACCCTCACCAGTTTCTATATACTCCTGACAAAGCCTATAGAATTGAGCTATACCCTCTATCTCTTTACTTAAGCCTAAACCATTTAATTGCTTCATCACTGTCAATAATTCAGCCTTTCTTTCCTCTTTAGTTTTTATTAATACAACCTTCTCTGTTTTTCTGTTTTTTTTACCCATTTAAAATTATCAATATTATATTTTACATAAACTTACTCACGATAATGATATTTCTCTAACCTTTTCATTTATAATCAATGTTGGATGATCAAAATTATCATATATAGTGTCTTCACAAGTACCATCATCAGGAGTAACATATAAATCATCGCATTCTTTCACGGTGGAGATCGTCGTATCATCTTTTTTTTTAGATACGTTTTTATTTAAACGAGATTCACAACAACCCATCTATATACTACTTTGAAAAATAAATTATCTATAACAATAACTTATAAATATTAAAATATTTACTAATATTAATGAATCAATACAAACCAAAAATTCATTTCATATTACCAGGTGGTGGACTAAGAGGCGCATTTCAAGCAGGATTTATGTTTAATCTGTTCAATTTATATGATGACCACTTTGAAATCGCAAGAATAGATGGCACATCGGTGGGAGCACTTAATGGTTTTGCTATAATCAACAAAAAATATGAAAATCTCAAAAATATATGGACTAATATTAATGATATTAATGATCTATTTGGAAACTGGTCTGATAATTTTATAATTGGAACTATCTCATCATGTATCCAAGGCTTTTATAATAATGGTATATTTTCACATAATAAGTTAAAAGAAAAGATAATAAACAATAGCAAGGATTCTTGGGATAATTTTGACACTGACTATAAAAATCTGTACTCATGTCCAGTAGTGAATCTTACTAATGCCTCCGTTGAATATATTTATGGTTCTAATGAAAATATTGTTGATTATGTAACCGCCTCCGCCTCACCTTGGATTATTTCTAATCCTGTCACAATTAACGATACTCTATACACCGACGGATGTTTACTTGAAACCTATCCTATAAAACATGTAGATAAATGTAACGCCGACATTACCGTGATTGTTGGATATGATCAAGAACACATTAAATACATTCCTGGGCAAAATAATAATATGCTCCATTATCTTGCTAATCTAATTGATATATCTAGATTCAACTCTGTGAATAATCATAAAACTCGTGAAATAATAAATAATCCAGATATGATATGTATAGCAAATCCCATGAACATAAGTTTTGATAAGATAAATAAAGAAACCATAAATGATGGTTTTGATATTGGAATTGATTTTGCTAATACATTTTTTAACACATACATTAAAAATTATCATATTAATCCTTCAAAATAGTACTATTAGTAATTATATAATAACACTATTTATCATATAGATAAAAAAAATTCAGACGATCTTGTACCATTTTGTCTATTTCACTGTTTAACTCAACGTTTGATGCCTCAATAAAATCTCTAAAAAATACATCTTCATTATTTCCCTTCACTGTTAAAATGTTACCAGTTGTCATAATATTGTAAATCTTATCTAAGTAATACATTTTCTTCGAAAGACTAGATTGAAATACTCTTAACCATATCCCGTTTTCATATACAAGAGTATTTCCACTCACAAAAATGCCATTGTAATCATAAACCATGACCTCCATATTTATTTCTACAACCCCTTGTATACTATCGTATTTTTCCGGATTATCCCTTATTTTGCTTATATCAATATATTCATCACCTAGTTTTATTTTAGTATCACCTGTAAATCCCCAATAGTAATTATTATATCTATCATCTAATGTAGCAATACAGCCCTTATTATTATTAACAAATCTCGCTATTTTATAATTCGTGTTTAAATTTATATCCAAATCAGTAGTTTCCTGATAGTCCCTGAATTTAATGTCATTTATAAATATTGTGTTATTGCTTGTTATTAAACAATACAGCTCTGTACTTATGTTTATTTTATTCGCATCATCACATTCATAAATTCTTTTCCATATGTTATCCTCAAATACCATATGATTACCAGTTACTTTTACATTATGGTATTCGTACATTTCAATTAGATTTTCTTTTAAATACAATTTACCAAGTACTTTATTACCTTTAATAGACTCACCTATGTTTATGTTTTTGATAGCCTTTTTGTTTTCAGAATCTATATCTACAAGGGTATCCGGAGTAAAACAAACTAAACATATAGGACATGTGAAAAGTTTTGTAAATGGCCCACCAAATACACACAAGAGACATACAACTATTATAGCAATCAAAGTTGCCAGATATCTTGTTAACCATATTCCAAATCTTGGAATAGGTCCATATGAAAAACTGTGGAAAAGAAAGGGTAATGTATTAGCAAATTGTTTTAAAACCTCAAATAACGCAGACTGTTTTTTGATCATAACCTTAAGCTTTTCCTGTAAATATATTATTGTACCAAATGAATTTTTCATCCGATTAACAGTATTTTCAACAAGACTAGAAAATAATTGTCGTAATACTGTTACCATATTTCTAAACACATCTATTACGTTTTTGATTTTCATCAAACCCTTCGTTATACCTCCTATTACACCCCCACCTTTCTTTCCATTATTAGATCCTATTAAAGGTTCAACAAACATTGCCAAAAAACTTTTTATTAGGTTTACTGAACAATTATTGAAATTGGTTACTGTCTTACTAACAAAGCCTGTTCCAGGAGCCTTTTTTGATAACCCTGCTATAGGAATTATATGAGGATAACAACGCACATCCTTCCAATTATTGTCCAAATATTCTCCTACTCTTTTTGAAAATAATGCTATATTGATAATGACAAATATGATAATAGCAACAACAAGATACATAGTATTGTTAACCATAGTTATTCTACTATTATAAATATATATAAATATATGAATATACGAAATAATATTTTCCTAAAATTTCGTCTATTTATTTAATGACTCTTCAACGATATCGAGAATATTCTTATTTACTTTATGATTATCATTCTCATTGAAATCTCTTATTACCAAATTGTCTAGATTAATAATTCCACTTTCTGTTATATAGTGTTTACACTTTTGAAGATTTTTGCCTATGTACTTTGCTTCTGGATGATTTAATGCCCGTATCCAATTTTTACCATATTTTACAATGATATTACCTGATACTACATTATTACCTATTGTGTACATATCTAGTATTTCCTCTCTTATTCTAACCAACCCTATACTATCCTCAGGATCGTCTTTTGAATAATATCCAGTCATGATATTATCACATTTTTTGTTATCTAAAACTTTATCTATACCATCCGGATTGAGAGAACTATCTACAATACGTCTGATTTTATTATTTACATTAAGATCATGACTATCAAGATAATCTCTAAATATACAATCTTCTATGTTAATCAACCCAGTGGTAGTTACTAAACATCTTACCTTGTTATCACTATATTCCTTCATTCTGGCATCCGGATGGTTGCTTACTCTTATCCATCTGTTTTTGTATTTAATAAAATGATTTCCAGTTACTTCTATATTATTAATTTCATAAATGCTTTTGTCTTCTACATTAATATCAATAGTTGCTAATACAAGACTTCCATCTTTTAGTATGTATCCCAATCTTAGATTCTTCAATGCTTCTAGTTCATGATTATATAATCTAATCTTCGTCTCGGGGTTAAAACAAAAAGCATTTCTCCAGGTAACTGGACCAAAAGGGCCATGTGTGAATATGGCAAGACCAAAACCTAATCCATCCGCAATTTTACCAAACTCACCTAGGGGACTACCCATCATTGATCTAAAAAACATATAGGAATGTTCAATTGAATATAATACAAGATTAAATAATCCAAATGAACGTTTCATTCCTTCTCTTAGTTTTAAAAAGAAAAACGTAATAGCAGCAAGACCATTCTGTAATCTTATATACATTTTTTCAAATATTTTAAATAACAAATTTCTAATCACAGTGATCTGTCCTCTTATTTTATTTAATACGCCAACAAGTGACTTCATAATATTCAATACAAATTTGATGATTGGATAAATAGGAGTCATTAATAATGCGAAGAATCTATCTACTATACCCTTTAACACAGCAATAAAGTTATCCTTTGTTGCTTCTAATGATGATTTATTTTTGTCTTTTTTAATAAATCCCGCAAATGGTATTATCATTGGATTATTTCTAAGTGTGTTCCAATTTTCTAGAATGTACCCCTTAATTTTCTTAAAAAATATTGCTACAGTTATCAATAATGATACTAACATAATTAACAATATCTTACCTATGGGTTTATGATTTTCAATAATAACTTCAAGCATACTACTATAAATTTATATTATTATTTAATTGTTTATTATTAATCGTTCAATTATCTTATTTATTTCTTTACTATGTACCTCAAGGTAATCCCTATACTCCCTATCAAAATGTATAGGTACAACACCCTTTTCAGTGACTATATTATATGCCATTGGTACTTCCTTACCTACACATGTAGCAGGAGTTAATTCTACATTTTTCCATACTCCATTATGAAGAGTCTTAGTATTACTTGTTACATACACTCCTCTATCATTATAAAATTGTAAAGCCTTTCCATAAATTTCTATTTTTCCTATAACCTTATTGTTATGTAATAGATTATCACCAATCTCAACATCTTTTATGTATTTGATCATTTCATTATCCAACTCTAAAGGAGTATCGGGGTGAAACCCAGTCTCATTACATGTACATTCAAAAGCATAATCACTTTTACCTAATACATTTAATTTTTTATTAAGATACATTAATATAATTGAGTTTATAGTGTAATTTATATCACTATTTGATGATTCGCTAAAATCCTTAAAAAGAATATCATTTATTGTTATAGAAGCATTTCCGGTTGATATACAGTAAACATATTGAGGCTTATAGTCTGTTTTTATAGCTCTTATTGATTCATCTACTCTTTTCCATTTACCACCCTCAAAAACAATATGACCACCAGTAACTAACACTCCATTATAGTTATATAATTCTTCACAGTTTAAAAATTTATGTTTTGCTAATATAATATCATTATTTTTGAGTAAATCACCTACTTTAACATCTTTGATCGCTACTTCATCATACATAAGGTCAATTTTGGTATTACCATCAAAACATACTATCTTTTGTACACCAGTAGCAACTGCTTCTGCCGCACCTGCTAATCCTACAGCAATCTTCACAGGTCTTGATTTTACAATAGATTCAAATGAGTTTTTACTATGTTCTAAACTATGAACCATGAGGTTAAAACCAGAAAGACTCCTTTTCATTGTATTGCGTATTTTATGTAGAGAATACATCATACCTATAGTAAAATTTTGTATCTTAACATAAAATGTTTTTACAATGTTTTTAATAAAATCTCTTATAGGTCGTAGAATATATCTTATTCTATTAATAGATGTCTGAAATCGTTTAAAAATTCCCTCAAATTGTTTAAATATAGGAGCTAAAAACGACAAAAAATCCTTAAAGATAACTCTTGCCTTTTGTCCTATAATACCAATAAAAGAGTCATTTGAAGACTTCTGAAATGCTATATTAGCAGGATTGTCTCTATTATTAATTGAATTTTCTTGTTTTTCTTCAATAAAGTATTTTTTTGACGTTTTGGTGATGACATAAAATCCAATACAAAAGTATATTATAATTTCTAATATCGAAGCATAACGTATTACCTTTGACTTCTCCATATTAAAATAAATATATATCTTTTTTTTACGAAACTTAATTAATTTATGATTTAAGTAAAAGAGCAACAAAAATTAAAACTACATATAAATATGGGATGTGTTTGTTTTAAAGATTGTAAAAATGATCCTAAAACTGAATCTCAAAAATTCCGAACATTAGAAAAGTACAGATTAAAACACTGGCGATTTCTTAAAAAGAGACCTCAACAAGATTTGTCTGAGAATAAGGGTATATCAGTTACTAAAAACAATAATATAAATATCGAAGGAATGGAACTCACCAATGTTACATTTCCTAGTGTCAGAATTAATGACATAACAACCCCTATGGAAAAACTTAAAAAAACATTCTCAGGTGTTTACTACAGAGATATAGGTCTCACGGAATTTGTTAAAGATTCATATATAGATAATAACCCTGATTCGTCACCTTCTAATAGTCCAATCAAAATGGAAGAAAAAACTGACAAGGCTATAGAAGAGGATACCCAAGTCAATACTGAGGATAAAGATTAACTATTTTAAAAATATCATTCTAAAATAATTATTCATTAACATTTGTAAGATACGATGTATCTATTATACTGTCTTTATTATATCTAATAACTTTCTGTGATAGTTGATCATTTGAAATATCATTATTTACATATTGTACTAATTTGTAATAGTTCTCAAACCATATAGATTGCTCTTCTAATGAGTCTACATCCATTTCAATATGAGGATTCAAAAATAATTGTTCAGTTTTAAATAGTAGAGATTTTATTATTCCCTGATATAATAACCATTTTGGTGAATCTTTGTTTTTTTCCTTAAATATATAATATCCTGGGCTATCTGTGTATATATTATGGGGATTTTCTATTAAACAACAAGTATACATGTAGTCAGGATTGATTACATGTGATATTTCAAGAGTGTATCTATCTATAGATATATTAGAACCCATTTATATCTATTAATAATATATTATTATAGTCTTTATTTATTTATTGTTATTTTTAATTTTTTATAATAATATAGTAACATGTATAACGAAATTGAAAACAAATACTATGTTACTAAAGAAAACTATGACTGTGTTTTTAATAGATCATGCCTCTTAGTACCTAATAATTTTAGTTTCATGAATTACAAAAGACCTGATCATACTGGCCACTTTTATAGCGAAAAAAATGAACACGTATTTCCGGTCACTAGATCCGCAATTATTGATTATAGAAGAGATAAAAGCAAATAAAGTTAACAATAAGATTTATTGTTATATTTATTGTTTTCTTGAAAAATTAAGGTAATTTTCCATAATCTTCTTTCCTTCTGGGGTGTTTACATTCACCTTTTTGTTAGTTCTTGGGTTAATTATATATTCTAAAACACTTTGTGAATCATCAGGAATTGTAATGTTAAAAGGACCATTATTCAAACCATCATTAGTATAGTTAGTCAAACCTGGCATAACATCAGAATTGTTTCCTAATCTAAATGTGCTAGGATAATGTTTATTAGCACCCATAGGAGGATTAGCTGATTCAAGATTTTTATTAATATAGTTAGCTGATGTTGGCTTTACTGGGATGGAACAATGTCCACCTTTACAGGGTTCACCTATAGTTACAGCCCCGTTGTAACTTGGTCCAGGTAAAACACCGGCGGGTAATACCTTAGGTACATTAAGAGTTCTTCCATAACCTGAATTATTAGACATATTATTATACTTTACATTGAGATTTTTTTCTCTATTGGTAAAAGATTCTATAGTATTTATTTTACCTTCGGCATAATTTATAAGATAATTATTTTTTTTATTAGCCTTTTTAATATTGTTTGTAGCAACATCGGTGGGTGGAGCAGAGGGCGTATTTGCGGGCTGTTCAGGATTATAGAAAGGTTGAATTTCATTAACTTTTTTTGGCATTTATTATTTATAGACAAAATATTAATCTATTAGTTATTTTAATATAAACATAATTTGTGTATATTATATCAATAATGGAGCGTGATTTTGACAAAGAAACGATTCTTAAAGAATCAAAAGCAGTTAACCAGGAATATCTAGAGTGTGTAGCAATGAACAATTCACTTGATGATCTTAGAACTGAATTACAGATAAAATATCATTACATATATAGTAACTTTAAATCATTGTTTGATATTTCTATGTCCAAAGTCTATGATGAAAATCGCATCAAAATGATGGTAAGCATGGCAGCAAAGGTAAGAAATAATGAAATCTCTGAACATGACGCATCTGTAAAGGTTGGACAAGTACTAGTTGATGAGATTGTAAAACCACAACTAGAAAAAAAAAAGTAAAATAACTAAGTATTATTATCTAATACTAATAAAAAAATTTGTTAGATAATACTATTTAAAGCTATAAGCCTAATATACCCTAATC
>MDTG01260214.1_pt1 | contig 11335 bp, 11 predicted proteins | sample 811421 | NCBI WGS metagenome assembly MDTG01 (sample SAMN05326645, study PRJNA326480) | marine metagenome | isolation source: seawater | place: Pacific Ocean: South East | collected 2011
ACGCGTCTGTCACGGCACCTCAGCGAATGAGTTCATAAACACAGTTCGCCATATTGGCCTAAAAGTGACTGATTCGTCTAAATTTTTGAATCTGTTCAGCATCTGGTTATTTTTCCTTTTTGTTTAAAAATACTCCATACCAAATTTATTTTAAGCTCGAAAGTCAGTTGTAGTCTATCTTTTTTTTGAATTCTACCTTTGGGTTTGAAGTAAATTTTACTAATTGTGAATATTTGATTTGTTAATTCTGTGGTGATTTGAAAATAGAAAATAGCCTATTTTCTTAAAAGAAAAAATCATTTTCGATTTCAGATGGTGGCCAACTAATATCGACAATTACGGGTGCATGGTCGCTGGGTTTTTCTTGAGACCTGGTTTCTTTGTCAATCCAACAACTATTTGCGTAACAGAGAATATCCTGTGTTAAGTAAATATGATCTATTCGCCAACCCTTGTCTTTCTCCCAAGCAGAATGCCGATAATCCCACCAAGACCAATTTTTGTCTCCAGGTTCAAAAATTCTAAAAACATCCTCTAATTTTTCATCCAAAGCATCTTTAAGTAATTTTCTCTCTTTGGATGAAGCCATAATTGATTCTCGATAATTGGCTGGCGTATGTATATCTTTATCTTCAGGGGCGATATTAAAATCACCAAGTAAACATATAGGAGCTTGATAATTATTTATTGTTTTTAAATAATGGTGTAAACAATTCAACCATTTTTCTTTGTAAATAAACTTATCTGAATTTAGACTTGAGCCATTTGGAACATAAACATTTATGATTCTGACATCATTGATTTCAGCACTTATTATTCTTTTTTGATGAACTAAGCTAGATAAATCACTATGATTTGAAATAACTTGCTCAAAACCAATTTTAACGTCATTAATAGGATATTTACTTATTATGGCCACTCCGTTATAAGACTTTTGACCAGAGATTGAAACTTCATACCCAAGTTTTGAAAAAACTTCTACTGGGAAAAATTGGTCTTCTGTTTTTGTCTCTTGTAAGCAAAGTATGTCAACTTCATTAGCGACAAGCCAATCCTTGACTTGATCTATTCTTGACCGAATAGAATTCACATTCCATGTTGCGACAAGCAAGGCTCTAAAAAATTATTTATTCAGTTATTATCCTGTAAATGAAGACAAAATCAGGTTTTGAATCAATTGGGACATTAATCATGGAAAAATTTTTACTGGCTTGTGTTTTTTTAACCCCAATTTTCATATCTTTAGGAAGAGAAGTCCATGATTCTAGGATTACAAAAATTTCGGAAGTAAAAAATTATACATCTGATGAGAAAAGAGATATTTTCAACACTTTTGACAGTAAAAAGCAGAATAATCAAGGTTTCCCGATAGATCCTTTTGACTTGATGAACCGTATTAAGCAAGTTGGAGCTATGAATAATGCGACGACTCCATCAGATGCTCTTGATGAAGCTATAAATGCTTTTGATGAGTCAGAATATTAAAATGTCCCAATTAAATAAAATGACCAAAGTATTTGTAGGATTTTGGTAAATTTAAGTTTGGGCACACATGGCTCATTTATTAAATATATGCAAAAACATCCGATCCCTTCGGTTACTGATCAATTGCAATACAGAGCAATTGGAATAGTGAGAGGTATTTACAAACCTCAAGATGAAGAGACCTTTACTCGCGGATCTCTTGTTGACTCTAAAGGTAATGAAATTGATTCAGTAGTTCTTGGGAGAGTTATAACTTTGATCCGTAAGCATGTTGCCTTAGAAAAACCTCATCTATGGGTTGTGTATCCAAGATGTAGGAGTAATCAAAAACTTCATTTACAAATTACAGGAATTTGGGAGCCAAGTACTTTGAATAAAAAGGTTATTGAGAATGATGGCTTGAATGAAAGTTCAAGTATTGAAGTTTGCTCTGATGATTTATTGGAAGGTGATGATTATTTTTCTATTAGAGGAGAATTGATTTTTACTAAGCCAGAAGAAAGGGAAGTGGTTATCAAAATCCGCCAAAGGGCAAGAAATCAGCAAAAAAAAGCATTACCTTTTAAAGTTAATCTGAAAGGCGATATACCAATTAATTTTTTAAAACATTTTATTAGTCTCAATGTTCGACGAGTCGACTATCAACTTTTGGTCGAGGACTTCGAAGTAATCGGACCAATTGTAAGACCCTCAATAAATAATAAAAGCAGGAAAAATCTTAAACGATAAAAGATTATATTAGTACTAACAATTTCATTTAAATGGATTGTATGTGTAAAAATAATTATGAATTTATGCGTAAATGAAATCTATTTTAATTGATTGCAGTCTTGGGATATCAGGAGATATGCTGGCATCAGCATTCTTTGATTTAGGCGTTCCATCTTCTGTCTTTTTTAATAATCTAAAAAATTTAAACATAGATAAAAATTACAATACAAATTTTTCTGTGGCACATAGTCAAGGTATAAAAGGAATTTTATGTACAAAAAAGGAAATCAAATTTAAAGAATTATCAAGAACATTTAATGGTATACAAAGTTTTCTTTTGGCTTCAAGCCTAAATGATTATGTTAAAAGAATGTCTATTAGGGTATTTGAAATTCTTGCTGAATCTGAGGCAATTGTTCATGGAAATCAAATATCAGATGTTCATTTCCATGAACTTGGTTCAATTGACTCAATAATTGATATCGTAAATGTTTGTTCTGCTATTGATTTTTTAAAGCTAGAAAAGGTTTATTTTTCCGAGCCGCCTTCTGGAAAAGGTGTTGTATCAACTGCGCATGGCCTTCTTCCTGTTCCAGTCCCTACTGTCTTAGAAATTGCAAAGCAAAATAAAATTCCATTAATGGTTATTGATGATAAATATATTGGTGAAATCACAACTCCAACTGGGATAGCACTGTTGGCGGCTTTCTCAGATAAGTTTTCCAAGTTAGGTATGATAAATATTAAAAAGATTGGTGTCGGTTTAGGGAGTAAAAATATTTCTAGACCTAATTTTCTTAGAGTTCTTTTAATAAATAACAATGAGGACTATATACCTAAAAAAAATACACCAGTTCATGAGACTATATTCTCTCAGGAGGCTTGGATCGATGACTCAACACCTGAAGATATTGCGATATTGATTGAAAGGTTAAGATCTGCAGGAGCTATTGATGTGATTTGTCATTCTGTAGATATGAAAAAAAATAGAAAAGGTATTTCAATAAAAGCCATTGTTCATCCTAAAAATAAAACTTTATTGCGTGAGGTTTGGTTTAATTACAGTACAACACTTGGATTAAGAGAAAATAAGATTAACCGCTGGATACTACCAAGGCGTAGTTGTAGACATAAGACTCAATTCGGGGAGATAACTTTAAAGCAAGCAATGAGACCCAATGGTCAAATTACAGTAAAGATTGATCATAAAGATCTTAGTCAAATAAGTTTAAAAACTAATATTCCAATAGAAGATATTCGTCATAAAGTGTTTATGGAGTTATCAGATGTATATGATTTTGATGACTGGTCATATTGATGTTTAACTTTATAATCTCAAAAATCAAACGTTACTTTTTATGGTTTATATCTAAACTTGATATTAAATTATTTATAACAATAGTTAGTTTTTTCTTTATTGCCTTTTCAATATACAGGAATTTCGAGGGTTTGTCTAATCTGAAAATCACAATTAAAGAGATTATTTGGTTTTCTGTTGGAATTCTTTTTAGTTTTCTAAGTATAATCATTAATGCCTATGCTTGGAAATTACTTATAAATAGTATTGGTTTGGGTGGCATTAAGTTGAAAATAATTAGAATATTTATCAATACAAATATATATAAATATTTACCAGGAGGTGTTTGGCATTTTGTATCAAGATATAAGACGCTAAAGCTTACATTGTCAAATGAAAAATCAGTAGAGTCCATTTTGTTAGAACCATTGTTGATGCTCGTCGCAGGCTTGATTTATATACCTTTTGGAAGCTATAATATATTTATTATAATTATTTGTTGGTCATCACCTTTAGTTTTTGTACCTGGTTTTAGAAAATTTATAATTAAAACATTGAAGAGGATGAAGGCTAGTATTTTTACTAGCATAGATAAAGATCAGAGTGAGAAATTAGTAAATAATAATAAGATCACTTACAGTAAAACATATTATCCGTTCATGCCACTATTTATAGAGGTTCTGTTTATATTATTTCGCTTTTTTGGCTTTTTAAGTTGTATGAGTGCATTTTCTATTGGATCAGTAATTTCTCAAAGACAATTAATCTCTTCCTTCTCTTTGGCTTGGATAACTGGCCTAGTTGTTCCAGCGGCTCCTGGTGGATTGGGTGTATTTGAATCAATAATTTTATTTAGTCTAGGCTCTCAATTACCTGAAGCACCTCTCTTGGCATCATTGCTTTGCTATCGTCTTGTCTCAACTAGCTCTGATATATTGGCTTCTTTAATTTATCCAATAAAAAGATTACTTAGAGTTTAAATTTTGGTTAATTCTTTCTATCATTTAAGCTAGGGATCAACGCTAATGAAGCTACTAATCCTAGAGTAATTATTATCAGTGAAGGTAGGATAGACTCTGCTACTCTTTCATCTCCTGCATATTGAAATACTCTTACTGAAAGTGTATCAAAATCAAATGGTCTTAATATAAACGTTAGTGGTAATTCTTTTATTGTGTCAACAAAAACAAGAAGTGCTCCAACCATCATTGGCCCTTTAAGAAGTGGTAGATGTATTTTAAAAAGGACTTCTGGCCAACTCTTCCCTAGATTTGTTGCTGCGTTGTCGATATTGGGGGACACTCTCTCGAAGCCAGCATCTAGTCCACCTTTGGAAACAGCAAGGAATCGAATTACATAGCCCCAAATTAATAAGCTTAGTATGTTGACTTGCCATATGCTTCCCTTAAAAGAAATTAGAGAAAGGGCTAAAACTGAGCCAGGAATTGCATAACCAATACCAGATAAGAAAGTTAATGTATTAAGCCATTGATTGTTTTGCCACCTCTTGGATACTGATAAGATTAATGAAATACATATTGTTAATAATGAAACAACTAAGGCTAAGCTAAAGCTTCTAATAGTTAAACCAATTAAGTCACTATTAAATCCTTGATTCATTTGATCAATATTTACTATGACCCATGTGATGGGAATGCCTAGGGTAAGGATTGGAGGTGTAAAGGTTATAAATATAGCAAGAAATAGATTTATACCTTTTAATTCCAATTTTAATGAATTACTACCTTTTATCCCATCACTCCATCTTTTGCTTCTTTCTCTTGATTTTCGTTCAACTGCAACCAATAGAAAAACTAAAATCAGAGCAAATAAAGCAAGCGCGATGGCACCCGAAGGCTCACCTTCCTCTACCCAACTCTCAATTATTCCAGCTGAGATACTTGGTATATTTAAAAGTTGGACAGCACCTAATTCATTTATAATTTCCATTGCCATTAAAGCTAATCCAGCAGTAATCGAGGGTAGTGCTATTGGTAGAGATATCCTAAAAAAACTTTTCCAAGGTCCTATCCCTAGTGTCCTGCATGCTTCTAATTGCTTCTTACCACCTTTGTCAAAGCTTTCATAACTGAGAAGAAATACATATGGATAGGTTGTAAATGACATTATTACTACACCCCAAAACATCCCCGTAATTCTGATTGAGTTAATACTACCGAGGTCAATGAATGTAGCTGCTAACAAATAAGCAGGTGTTGCAAAAGGGATTAATTGAAAAGCTCTGAGTATTTTTCTGCCTTTGAAATTGTAATTAGCTAAGATCCAACCGTTTGTTATTCCTAAAAATCCTCCGAAAATCAAAGACAAAATTAACAAGTACAGTGTTCCTTTTATTTGATTCAAATTATCTATTGTTAGAAAGAGGGAACCTTTTTGAATACCATTTATCCCCTCTCCGAAAAGACTAAATAAAGGCCATAAAATAAAAAATGTTAATATAATAACTAGAGATTTTAGGATAAATCGACTATTTTTTAGCTTTAATAGATAAGAAAAAAATGTATTATTGTTTTCTTTATTCTTTTTAGGTAAATTTAACATTGATAAATTTAAATTTATAATTCTTTTTCAATACATTCATTTAATTGGGATAGTATTCGATCTTTATCTAATCCTTTTCCAATAAAAACAAGTTGATTATTTCTTTCTTCTAACCATTCACTATCTTCTATAGAGATTCTTTTTCCTGCTAAATGAAATATGTGTTTTCTTTCGCTTTCATTAAACCAGAGAATACCCTTTGCTCTAAATACATTACTTTCCAACTGATTATCTAGAAAATATTGGAATTTCCTTAAAGAAAATGGCTCCTTAGTTTGAAAGGATACAGACAAGAAATCCTCAATTGAATTGTCACTTTCTTCTTCTGAATGATGATGATGATGATGATGATGATGATGATGATGATGATGACCTGAATTCATTTCATTGTCTGAATTCTTCTGTTTTATGGCATCCGTCTCAAAAAGACCAACGCTTAGTAATAGGTTTAGTGGAATTTGGCCTTTAATACTTTTTAAAATTCTCGCATCGTTTTTTATTCCCTCTAACATTTTTATTGTTTGTTTGATACTATTTTGACTGACTAAATCACATTTGTTTAAAAGTAGAATATCTCCATAAATTATTTGTGATCTACCTATTGAACTTTCTAAGATATTATCATTAAAGTTTTCAGCGTCTATCATTGTTATAATTGAGTCTAATCTGGTTTTATCTCTTAATTCACTGCCAATTAATGTCATGGCCACTGGAAGTGGATCTGCTAAACCTGTGGTTTCGATAATAATATAATCCAGATTCTTATTGGTATGCATTAACTTAACTATCGCGTCTAACAACTCGCCATTAATTGAACAACAAATACATCCATTGCTAAGCTCTATCATTTCTTCTTCAGTTTTGACGATTAACTCATTGTCAATACCTATCTCGCCGAATTCATTGACTAATACGGCTGTTTTGATACCTTGTTGATTGCTTAGTATATGATTCAATAATGTTGTTTTACCTGAGCCTAAAAATCCTGAGATTATTGTAATTGGAATGACTTTCTTTTGAACGCTTGATTCAGACTTTTCCATATGAAGGAGGCAAAAAATAATAAATTAGTTATTGATTAACTTATCAATAGACTCAGCAAGCTCTATATCATTATTAGTTATGCCACCTTTATCATGAGTAGTTAATTCAATTGTAACTTTATTGTATATATTTTGCCAATTTGGGTGATGATCCATCTTTTCTGACAAAAGAGCGACCTTACTCATGAAGCCAAATGCATCTACAAAACTATCAAATTTAAATACCTTCTTTATCGTTTTATTGTACAAAGTCCATGAGGGATTCTTTTTTATGAAATCAGTCAACTGACTTTGCTCTATCAAGGAAACCATGATTTTTTTATGTCTAATTCTAACCTAGTTCAAAATCACCTATTGCATGTAGCCTTAATGTCCTTGATTTACTTGATGTTCTATGTTCCCAAATATAAATGCCTTGCCATATTCCAATGTCTAATTTCCCGCCAACAACGCTGAAGCTTAAGTTGTTAGAGGTAAGCATAGTTTTTATGTGAGCCGGCATATCGTCCAGTCCCTCTTCTGAATGAAGGTATTCAATTTTTTTGTTACTTCCATCAATTGGAAGAAATTTTTCTTGTGGAACTATCGCGTTCATATAATTTGATAGGTCCCTAAGAACATTAATATCTGCATTCTCATTTATAATTAAACTACAGCTTGTGTGCTTTAAAAAAATAAGAAGAATCCCTTCTTTTAACTTTTGATTATCAATCCAAAGATTTATCTCTTCGGTTATATTTATAAAACCCGGCCCATTAGTCTCGAAATTTAAATCTGAAAAAATTTGTTTCATATCTAATAGGCCCTTTAAACTGTTGACATCTAACGCTATAAGTTTGGGTTCTCTTTTATTATGTCAAATTATTACTGATAAAAGATTTATAAAGATGATAAATTAATTATTTATCATTCATCAATATTTTAAATAAAACTAAATATTTGGATTGTCTAGATTATTTTAAATTGATGAAATAGGGATTTTTTTCATCAATTTGATATTAAAATTGAATGAATATCATATTGAATACTTTGTCAAAGTCTGCTTGGCAGCTTTTAGGTGATTACCTGAAAGATACGCAGTTGTTGGGGTCTATCGAAAGTACTCTCTACTGGGATCAAAATACCTCTATGCCAATCTCTGGCTCTACTTGGAGAGGAGAACAATTAAGGCTTATTGCAAAGCAACTTCATTCAAGACAAAGTTCTAGTGAATTCGAGTTTTTAATAAAGGATGCAAAATCTGAACTTAATAATTTAAAAGAAAAAGATAATTTAGAATCGCAACTCATAACAGATAGGTTTAGAAATATTGAATTGCTAGAGCAAGATTTAAAGAGACAAAAAAGTTTAGATCCCCAATTAGTTGCACAGCTTGCTACAGCAAAGTCTGAGGGTTATATGCTATGGCAGGCGGCTAAAAAAGATAACGATTTTAAGAGCTTTGCGCCAGCTCTTGAAAAATTAATTTTATTACGAAAAGAACAATCTATTCAACTAAATGAACAGAGAAGTTGCTGGGAAACACTCGCCCAACCTTTTGAACCTAACTTAACTATTAACCGTGTAAAACAACTCTTTGCCCCCCTAAGAAAAAGGTTGCCTGAGTTAATAGATAAGGCTGCGACTATTTGTAAAAGAAAAAGTCAGGAATGGGATTTGTCAAATAGTAACCAAGAAAAAATTTGTGAGATACTTTTGAATGATTGGTCTAGAGATCCTTCTAAAACAGCAATAGCGAAGTCCCCTCATCCGTTCTCGATAACTTTAGGCCCTGAAGATTACAGAATTACAACTCGAATTGTTAAAGGACAGCCACTTTCTTGCTTATTAGCCACGGCCCATGAGTGGGGACATTCTCTATATGAGCAAGGTTTGCCATCCGAAAGTCATCAATGGTTTTCGTGGCCTTTAGGCCAAGCAACTTCTATGGCTGTTCATGAGAGTCAATCTTTATTTTGGGAAAATAGAATTGCTAGAAGTTTATCCTTTGCAAACTTGTTTTGGCATCATTTTGAGAGGGCAGGTGCTCCAATTCACTCCGGGAATGACTTATGGATGAATATGAATACATTTACTCCAGGATTGAATCGAGTAGAGGCCGATGAACTCAGTTATGGCTTACACATAATGATCAGAACTGACTTGGAAATAGATCTTCTTGAGAATGGTCTTCCTGTTGAGGATCTGCCAATTGAATGGAATAAAAGGTATTTAAATCTTCTTGGGGTTTCACCAAAAACTGATACGGAAGGATGTCTGCAGGACGTGCACTGGAGCGAGGGGATGTTTGGTTATTTCCCCTCTTATTTGCTAGGACACCTCATTAGTGCTCAGCTAACAAATACTCTTGAAAAAGATATTGGTAACATTGAAGATATAATTGAAACTAGGAAAATCAGTGAAATATTGGATTGGCTGCGAGAAAATGTTCATCATTATGGTAGGAGTTTAGATTCGGAGGAATTAGTAAAGAATGTTTCTGGATCAGAGTTATCACCAAATCATTTTCTTGAATATTTAGATAAAAAAGTCGTAAAGCTATCTACTTTATGAGATTGAGTTATACATGTATTGTCTAAAGAATAAACAGAGCTGATTTTTTATTGACATTTTCCTAAATTATTGGCCATAACTTCATTTGCATTTACTGCGTTGATTTACCATGGAATCACATAAAAAAATACCATGGCTAACCTTGATCAAGCACCAAGCAGAATTATGCCTAATCTGCTTCATGTATTACCTGCGTTTGCTAATGAATCAGAACTTAGAGTAAATACTATCGTCGAGTTAAATTCAAATACCATAAATAAATATGAGTTAATAACTGAAACAGGCCATCTAAAGCTTGATCGCGTTGGATTTTCTTCTCTTGCATATCCTTTTGCTTATGGATGTCTTCCACGGACATGGGATGAAGACGGAGATCCATTAGATATCGAAATTGTTGGTGTTACAGAGCCATTGGTTCCAGGTTCAATTGTTGAGGCAAGGCTAATTGGGATAATGACTTTTGATGATGGAGGTGAGGTTGATGACAAAGTTATTGGGGTAATCGCAGATGATAAGAGAATGGATCACATCACAACGTTCGAACAGCTTGGTGAGCATTGGATTAATGAAACAACATACTATTGGGAGCACTATAAGGATCTGAAAAAACCTGGAACTTGCACTGTAAATGGTTTTTTTGGTGTTGATAAAGCAATACAAATTATTAAGTCATGCGAGGAACGTTACCTCTCAGAAATAGATACAAATTTAATTAATTAAATTTGTATGTTGAATTAGGTCCTAGCAGCTTTGAATATTTCTTCTAATATTTCACCTGCACCTCGGCCTTTTAATTCATTAGCAAGATCTATCCCTATCTTTTCTGCAGAAATTACTGGTCCTTTTTTTATATCTTTAATTAATTTTTTACCATCTAGGCTTGCAACCATTCCCTCAAGAGTTAACTCATCATTGACGATTTCAGTCCTAACGCCTATTGGAACTTGACATCCACCTTCTAATTCTCTAAGAAAAGATCTCTCTGCTAAACATCTTTTCGTTGTTGAATCGTGCTCAAGGGTTTTTAAAATGTCTAAAACTTCACTTTTGCTACTTACACATTCAATACCTAGGGCTCCTTGTCCTACCGCATGAAGAGAAATTTCTGTTGGAATTAACTGATGTATTCTGTTAGAGAAACCAAGCCTTTGCAATCCTGCTGCAGCTAAAATAAGACAGTCGTACTCTCCTGAGTCAAGTTTTTCTAATCGTGTAATAACATTGCCCCGTACATCTTTAAAAATAAGATGAGGGTAATGATATCGCAATTGAGCAAGCCTTCTTAATGAGCTTGTCCCAACGACAGAACCTTCTGGCAGAGTTTCTAACTTGTAAGCCTCATTTTTCTTATTTACAACTAAGGCATCAGAAGGATCCTCTCTTGCTGTTATGCAGCCAAGAATTAATCCATCTGGAAGGTTCGTAGGTAAATCTTTAAGAGAGTGAACTGCGATTTCAGCATGACCGAGAAGCATTTGAGCTTCAAGTTCTTTAGTAAAGAGACCTTTATCTCCTATTTTAGCTAAGGCTACATCAAGTATTTTGTCACCCTGTGTAGCCATTGCTTCGATGGTGATAGCAAGACCAGGATGGGCTTTTTGTAGTTCATCTCTTACCCAGTTCGTTTGAACCATGGCCAGCTGGCTTCGGCGAGAGGCGATGCGCAGTTGGTCTAGTGTCATTA
>MDTG01426902.1_pt1 | contig 11335 bp, 9 predicted proteins | sample 811421 | NCBI WGS metagenome assembly MDTG01 (sample SAMN05326645, study PRJNA326480) | marine metagenome | isolation source: seawater | place: Pacific Ocean: South East | collected 2011
GAGAAACGGTCTGTTATCGGAAGAATACCTTTGATTGCTGCCGTGTACCCATCGGTATCCCCGCCAGCGATATCGTTGCCGTAGTCACCGAAATCGATGAAACTACCTTCTATCGCAACCCACTTGTTAAATTTATAACCCAGCAATCCTTGCCATACATCTTTGTCGTCATCAAAATCGTCTTCACCCTCTACGCGAAGGTACCCGTAGTTACCACCGACATAAAAGCCACTTTCGTCGACGGAGTAGTCATTCGACTGAGCGTAACTACCGAATGATGTAAGTGCTGCAATACCTGCAAGTGCTGTAAGTGTGTTTTTCATAATGACATCCTCGTTTTAATTTCCAACGTTCCATTAGCTTCCAATAAAGGAAGATCCACGTGAAGATGAAATGCTTCACGTTTGATAACACTAACTATTCAATCGGCGTGCCAGCGTAAATTTGTCTTAAATGAGGGAAATAGTGGGAAAGAGTTTCACGATCTGACTTAATTTTTAATTGGGGTTGAACAAGTTTAAGCCGCCGATTAAAAGTTGTACGGCATAACTTTCTTACAGTATGAAAAGAGTACATAGCGCTCTAAATTCGTAAAAATTTTTTAGGACTAACGTGAATAAAAGATTTTTGGGTATGCGATTCCTAAGCACAAAATATCTTAATCAGTATTTCCTATCGGGTTCATTCAATTTATTAACTGTCTTTTAAGCTAACCTCTAACTATCTTAATTATGTGAAATAATTGTTAACCGTAAAGTGTTATGGGGCGGCGATTTGTCGTACCCACTCATGTGCGGCGGGTAAACATACTAAAATGGGACAACAACATGAAAATTACTAGGGTACGCAAAGCTACATTAGCAGGTCTGATTTCATTGGCGCTAGGTACTTCGTATTCATTTGCTAACAATGAAATTAGCAAGCCAGCCGGCGCAAAAGGGACCGGCATGGTTCAGCCTTTCCAAGCAAGAACGAATAATTTTTGGTGGCCAGAACAATTAAACTTATCTCAACTTAGAGACCACGACAGCCGCTCAAACCCACTTGGTGAAGACTTTGACTATGCAAAAGCATTCTCTTCACTCGATTTAGACCAGGTTAAAGCCGATGTGAATGAATTGCTGACTACATCGCAAGATTGGTGGCCTGCAGATTATGGTAACTATGGCCCCTTCTTTATCCGACTTTCATGGCACAGCGCAGGTACATACCGTACGTTAGATGGTAGAGGCGGGGGCGATGGTGGTCAAATGCGCTTCGACCCGCTTAATAGCTGGCCTGATAATGCCAGCCTAGATAAAGCACGCCGACTACTTTGGCCAATAAAGCAGAAGTACGGTAAAGCATTATCGTGGGGAGATCTTATGATACTTGCCGGCACGGTAGGTATGGAAAACATGGGTTTTGATACCTATGGTTATGCGGGTGGACGTACAGACGACTGGGAACCTGATATGGTTTATTGGGGGCCAGAAGTAGAAATGTTGGCTAGTGATCGCCAAGAAAAAGACGGCGAGCTGCAACGTCCACTAGGCGCGACTCACATGGGGTTAATTTACGTTAATCCAGAAGGACCTAAAGGTGTACCTGATCCTATGGGATCAGCGAAGAATATTCGTACCGCATTTAATCGTATGGCCATGAACGATGAGGAAACAGTAGCGCTAATCGCAGGTGGACATACCTTCGGTAAAATGCACGGGGCTCACAAGCCTGCCGACTGTTTAGAAGCTGAACCCGGTGGTGCAGGCCTTGAAGAACAAGGGTTAGGTTGGAAAAACAACTGCGGCAAAGGGCATTCTGAAGATACGGTAACGAGTGGTTTAGAAGGGGCGTGGACACAGCTTCCAACGCGTTGGACCAGTTTATATCTGCAAAACCTATTAGGTTTTGAGTGGAAACAAACTCGTAGCCCAGCAGGCGCTATTCAATGGATACCTACTGATGAGTCGGCGCAAACTGCAGTGCCAGATGCTCATGTAGAAGGGAAGCGACACGCGCCAGTTATGACAACGGCAGACCTCGCCCTTAAGTACGACCCTGAATATCGTAAGATAGCGGAACGCTTCCTTGCTGATCCGAAAGAATATCAAACCGCCTTTGCGAAAGCTTGGTTCAAGTTAACTCACCGCGATATGGGCCCTAAAGCACGTTATCTTGGTAACGATATTCCTGAAGAAAATTTTGTATGGCAAGACCCTGTCACTAACACTGATCACAAGCTAGTAAGTGACGGCGATGCTAAAAAGCTTAAAGCGGCCATTTTAGATTCGGGCCTGAGCGTACAACAGTTGGTCAAAACAGCATGGGGCTCAGCAGCAAGCTTTAGAGCATCAGACTACCGAGGGGGCGCAAACGGTGCTCGTATCGCACTTGCACCACAAATGGATTGGTCGGTAAATGAACCTGAAACCGTTAAAGCTGTGGTATCTACGTTAAAAGAGATACAAAAAGACTTTAATGGCGATAAATCATCAAGCCCTAAAATTTCGTTGGCTGACCTCATTGTATTGGCAGGTGGAGCCGCTATTGAAAAAGCGGCTGCCGATGCAGGCGTTGAAGTTTCGGTACCGTTCGTACCAGGGCGAGGTGATGCTACGCAAGCGCAAACTGATGTGAATTCGTTTTCACTGTTAGAGCCAACAGCTGATGCATTTAGAAACTACTATAACGCAGACACTAGCTATCGCTCACCCGCAGAAATGCTGGTAGATAAAGCCGACCAACTGAACTTAACCGTTCCAGAAATGACGGTGTTAATTGGTGGTATGCGTTCGTTAGGTGCAAATAATGGTAATAGTACACATGGTGTGTTCACAAGTAATGTAGGTACACTGAACAACGATTTCTTTACTACATTGCTTGATATGAATGTGAAGTGGAGAAAAACAGACGATGCTGCGGTTTATGAAGGTATAAACCGTAAAACCGGGGAAGTGCTCTACTCAGCTACACCCGTCGATTTAGTGTTTGGTTCGAATAGCGAATTGCGCGCCGTGTCAGAAGTTTACGCCTATAACAATGCAAAAACTAAATTCGTCGAGGATTTTGTAGATGCGTGGACAAAAGTGATGACACTAGACCGCTTCGATTTACGTCATGACTTAAGCAGTCCTTTAAAGCAATAAAGTTATATACCAACTAACTTATTAAGAACGCGGGCATGCCCGCGTTTTTTTATTGCTAAGAAATTAAACACGAAGTGAAAGAAGTAAAAAAGAGACCAAAGATTAACGCTGCACCTGCCGCAAACTTTCTATACACTGAATAGCTTAGATTAAAAACAATACGCGCTAGCAATGTTGTAAATTACTTCGATATAACTGCAGAGAAGCAACTGCATAGAAGTGACTATGAAGACATGACAGTCAGAGCTGTGTAGACAGGTAGTGAAAACGAGATGTTAAAGGCAGAAAATATCTGCAAAGGCGTGATGAGAAGGTAGTGAATGATACTGATGCATCAGCTTATAACCCAGAAAACCACCGAGCATACCTAAGTATTTAATAAATAATCATGGCAACGATACAGCGACAGCTTGTGAACCTAGAAATACTGGCCGAGGATTTGGCTTCACTTTCAAGTGAACAGTATGGGGGCGAGCAGCATATTAGGCTAATTGAAGAATACAAAGAAGCACTAGAGCACTTATCAGATAGTGCAAAACCTGAAACGGAAAGTGGCTTTAAAAAAAGGCTGACTACGTCTACTTTGGCTCACGTTCTGGAAAGTAAACAGATGATAGGTGTACACCTGAAACTCATTGGCTATGTGCTAACCTTTTGGGATGCAAATAAAAAAGCCAATGACATTCTAGACACTAACTTTGGTGAAAGTGCCGACAAACGCTTAGAGTTGCTACAGGTGAAAGCCATAAGAGCCAAAGCTCAGCTAAAAACGGTAGCCCATGCCATGGGGCAGGCCGACTATCAGAAGTTTATCGACCTGCTAAATCTGCGCGATGCCCAATGGCAGTGGGATGTATTACTCTCTCGCTACTAAGGTGTGGTATTTCGAATACCAATACCGTTTTCGTTAACCACACGCACTTCACGTTGAGGGAAGGGGATTTCAATTCGGTGCTCTCGCAGGGTTTCGAAAACAGTTAATAAAAGGTCTCCGCCAACACGGTTTTTTCCATCATCAACACCATCCATCCAAAACTCAACAAACATATTAACGCCTGAGTCGCCAAAACTGTCAATTTCGCAATCTGGCAGTTCTTCAAAGGGGATGTCTTCACCACTGATAACCTGAGGGTGTTGAGCTACTGCATCTTTTATAATTTCTACCATTGCTCGAATATCAGTTTTATAAGCGACTGAAAAATCGATGCGGTAGCGCTGTTTAGGATCTTTGTGAGTCCAGTTTATTAATAGCGAGCTAATGAACTTTTCGTTAGGCACGAGTATGTCTTTGCCGTCGAAGGTTTCCAGCACCGCATAGCGCATTTTAAATTCCCGCACTATACCTTTTTGGCCATCTTCAAGTTCTACGAAATCACCTACGGTTAATGACCTATCAAGCAATATAATAATGCCTGATATAAAGTTTGAAGCGATAGATTGCAGGCCCAAGCCTAAGCCCACACCCAGTGCACCACCGAATACTGCTAAGGCGGTGAGATTTATTCCCATCACGTTTAGTAGTAGCAGGAATACAATGCAAAATAAGGCCACTTCGAAGAGTTTTGCGAACACTTCTTTTGTAGACACATCTAGCGTGGTGTGGCTGCGAATAATATCTTTTCCGAGGGTATTCGAAGCTCGGCCTAACCAAAACAACAAGCCGCCAAAGAGGAATACTCGTGTTATTCCATAAGCTGAAATATCGACATTACCAATGGATAACGACATCGATTCTAATGCACCGGTAACAACAGGTAGTACACCGACTAGATGTAGAAATAAAATAGGTAAGCCTATCCACCGCATGAAACCGGCGAAAACAGGGTTGTCTATAAAACCGTTAATCAGGGAAGCAACAAATAGCATGACTGCCACAACAACTGCTATTTCAAGCACCCACGCATCGAACTGAAATTGCTCACCTAACACCGTCGTCAGTTTCAGTATGCTGATGGTAATGACGGGAAACAGCGTACCGCCAAGTTTGAATAGCATGTTGTGTAAAGTATGCGCCCCGCTTTTTGGCGCTTCACGTGTGAACTTGAAAGGCCTTCTAACTTGCCTTGCTAGAATAAAGGCAAGCGCGTATATCACCGCGATGAGCAAAACTTGAATGAGAAACGTCGAGGTATACACCGATGCTTGTATCAGGGTCCATTTTTCTTGTATGAAGTCGAAAAACGTATTTAGGATCATTTGATTATAATTCGCAAAACCATGACGAGCAGAATACTCGAAATTATAGACTAAACAATAGCGCGCTTTTTAAACTGAATTTTGCATGCCGTAAAGCAATTTCGTACATAGAATGCGTATTTATATAAAACTATCCGGGTTGATAAAGTTAAGGTTATAGTCGCTCATTGTTTATTGGTAATGCTTATTGGTAATGTCTTTTCGTGTTTGTGGTTGACAAAGTGGCGTGATGTTTATATATTTTGAGCTGAAGTTAACGCGACTAATGCTGATGCGTTACTTTTAAGATACCCGTATTAGTAAAAGCAGATTTACTCAAATACAAACTCATATCAAGAAAAATAAAAATACTCTGAGTACCCTACTAAGTAACAGGCTTCGAAAGAAGCCTGTTTTGTTTGTGCTATACGCAAAAAGATACTCATGTTTTCGTGTTTTCACCTTTTCAACACAAGGCAGGTGATTTATTTACTTAGATGGGAAATTGAATATAAGCCTCTCGTCTTGTCCGTCTTGCGTTTAATCTCTTCTAACTCTCTTGCTTCACTAGCATCAAATAACGCATTTATTAAACGGTTAAAATGGTTGTGCATAGCTTTGCGAGCCGCTGCTGTGTCTTTGTTAGCAATTGCGTTGAAAATTTCCGTGTGCTCTTTTATGCGCTGATCAATACCTTGAGAGCAGACATCGTTGTAGGCGGCTACTATTTCAGGCGTTGAGCGACGAAGCTCCCATAGATTTTCGACCGAAAGCTGCACTGCATGGTTATGTGTTGCTTGGGAAATAATATGGTGGAAACGCTGATCCGCTTCATCCGCAAGATTTGGGGAGGCCATATCTGACAAGGCTTTTTTAAGCGCAATAACCTCGTCGTCGCTTATAGTAGATGCGGCCAGCGCAGCAGCTTCTCCTTCAATCAATGCTCTGGCTTGAGTCAGCTCGAACGCACTAATAGATTTTACTGGGTGCTGGGCATTTTTTTGCGCTATCACATAAACGCCTGACCCCGTTTTCACTTCCACTCGTTCGCGAACCTCCAGTGCGATTATTGCTTCACGAATAGTAGGGCGGCTCACGTTGTAGGTCTGTGCTAGCTCTCGTTCCGCTGGCAGTCGACTCCCAGCAGGGCATATACCTTGATCGATTAAGTCTTCGAGTTTTTCTACAATACTCCAGAAAAGCCGGCGAGATTTCATGTTTTAACCTTATTTACATATATTGGTAACGTCGCTGTTACACAGATTGTAGCCTGAAAATGTGCCTATTCGCAAAGTGCGACAAATATCGGGGTGCTAATCACAAATAAAAGCATGATTAAATTTCGAGATATTCACACTTGGTAATAACCGGTCACTTCTCTGGTAAAATAAATTGGTTGTATTTGGCCGTCCAATTGGTTAGATTGTGTTTTCGTGTGACATTTCTTTTACACAAAATGAACATCGTAAATGGCTTATATGGCCATGGTTGGCGAGCAAAAAGTGAAATCAGTGTAGGTTCAGTGGGATTAGGCCCGATAGCTGTGATAGATAGCGACGATGATCCCATAAAAGTGGCGATTAGGTAAGCGAAGTCTATCTGTAATTAACATTTCGCTGGCCTTAGGATTGAAGGGCTACTACGTTAAGTAGACAGTGCATATTAAATTGGAGTCTGTGTAGCATGAGAGTTGGTTTTATTGGCGAATGTATGTCAGAGCTTAGAGAAGCCGAAAATGGCTTACTCTCTCAAGGTTTCGCAGGTGACACGTATAATTCAGCCGTTTATATGAAACGTACATTTCCTCAACATGATGTTTATTACATCAGTGCCGTCGGCAAGGATGCGTTAAGTGATGAAATGGTCATGCATGCTGTCAATGAGGGAATAAATCCACGATTTATTGGCAGACATGAAGAGAAGCACCTAGGTCTTTACCGTATCTATACTGACGATACTGGTGAACGTTCGTTTGTTTATTGGCGTTCGGATTCTGCTGCAAAAAGCATGATGCAAACCCTCGACAGCAACGATATTGCCGCAATGACCGCCTTCGACATGGTGTTGTTTAGCGGCATTAGCTTGGCGATAATTAACGAAGAAGACCTTTCAACGTATTTCTCTTTATTAACCCGATTAAAATCCGCTGGCGTTAAGTTAGTCTTTGATATCAACCACCGCCCCTCGTTGTGGAAGAGTAAAGACGACGCAAAGCGTCTCTATGCTAAAGCTTATGAGTTAGCAGATATTATTCTTCCTGGTATTGAAGACTTCAACTTCTTATATGGCATAGACACTATTGACGAAACACTGAAATTTTTAAGTGATTACACTTTCGATGAAGTGATTATTAAAAATGGCAGTGACGCTGTTACCGTTATCAATCAGCAGGGCGATATATCTCAAGTCCCGCTTACGCCAGTTGAGAATGTGGTCGATACAACATCTGCAGGAGATGCCTTCAACGGTGTTTATCTCGGGGCAAGACTAGAAGATTCGTCACAAAAAGAAGCGGTCGAAAAGGCCTCTAAAAGCGCTGGATTTGTTATCCAGCACAAAGGCGCCATTGTAGATGCCACCGCTTATAGCCTCTTTAGTAAAAATTTAACCTGATCCTTACGCAAAATTACACAGAGAAAACTATGAATTCTATATCTTCAATTATGGGAGAGCAGAAGCTTTTACCTATTATCCAAGTCAATAACGCAGACGATGGTGTAGATATCGCAAAAGCGATGTATGAAGCGAACTTGCGCACGGTAGAAGTGGTACTTCGCTCAGAAAAATCTGCCGAAGCCATTACAGCGATAAAAGCAGCGCTACCTGAAATGATTGTAAGCGCGGGAACAATTATCGATGAAGCTTCATTGAAAATTGCTAAAGACGCGGGCGCTGATTTCATAGTGACGCCAGCCGTCACCGAGCGTTTACTCACAGCATTAACAGCTTGTGGATTACCGGTATTACCTGGCGTTTCCACTGTTGCTGATATTGTATTAGCAAGAGAACATGGCTTTCGTGAAATGAAGTTGTTCCCTGCATCGCTATCTGGCGGCGCAGCGTTTTTAAAAGCAGTAGGTGGATTATTTAAAGATACACGTTTCTGTCCAACTGGCGGTGTATCGGAAAGTAACTACCAAGACTACCTATCAATGAGCAATATTTTTGCTGTGGGTGGAACTTGGGTAGCAAAGCCTGAGTGGGTTGAAGCGAAAAATTGGCAAGCTATTACTGATGCGTGCCTAGACGTTAAATAGTCAAGAAAACTGTCTATTCTACAAGTTGCTGCCAGAGTGAGGGGCTTACCCTTACTTCTGGTAGTCCATCTTTTTTTACTGCAAATGATTTTTCTCTTAACTTACTGGCAAAATGGTGTAAACCACCGCGTTTTCACTAATGCGATAGTCAATAATAGGCTGATTTGCACGCAACTTTGAATAAGCGCTTTCAAGCGAACTCGATAATTACGTATTGAAAACGGAAAAATAGAATCACCGTTATACCATTTCTTGTATCTACACATACGAGCTTAACGATCAAGGTTAAAAATTAACCTAGCGAGTGAGGGCAAACAGTGGTAGTATGCGCCCGCATTTTGTAGGTACTATTTTAATTTGATAATTGTTTCTGCTTTTATAATTACTATTGCAAGTCCCTCTCGCGTTTCACATTACGAACTTTACCGTTTTACACCTGCTTCAGACTGATAACCCTTCAGCGCAGACCGGTTACGTTGCGTAACCTAATTTTTATTTCCAGGAGTTATCCATGTCTTTTTCTGAGTTGGGCCTAGCTGCCCCGCTACTACAAGCTATTGAAAAACAAGGCTATACAACGCCTTCGCCAATTCAGCAGCAAGCTATTCCCATTATTCTTGAAGGCAAAGACATACTGGCAGCAGCACAAACAGGTACAGGTAAAACCGCGGGCTTTTCTTTGCCTTTGCTACACCGTTTATTGGATGGCAGACCCGCTGCATCTAATTGTGTTCGCGCACTTATTTTAACGCCAACCCGTGAACTCGCGGCTCAGGTGGAAGAAAACGTAAAATCGTTTAGTGAATTTTTGCCACTTAAAACCGCCGTGGTGTTTGGTGGTGTGGGTATTAACCCGCAAATGAAAGCGCTACGCTCAGGTGTTGATGTACTTATCGCCACCCCAGGCCGCTTGCTTGACCTTTACCAACAAAACGCGGTGAAATTCAGCCAACTAGAAACTTTGGTGTTAGATGAAGCGGATAGAATGCTAGACATGGGCTTCATCCATGACATAAAGCGTATTCTTAAATTGTTGCCAACTAAGCGACAAACTCTATTGTTCTCAGCGACGTTCTCGTCTGAAATAACTACGCTGGCGCAAACCATTACGAACAACCCTGAAAAAGTGTCTACGGCACCTGCTAATACGACTGTTGAAACCGTTCTGCAGCATTTAGTGCCTATCGACAAGTCTAAAAAGACAGCTGCCTTAATTAGCTTGATTAAGAAAAATGGTTGGAAACAGGTGTTAGTGTTTAGTAGAACTAAGCATGGCGCTAACCGTATTGCAGACAAACTGAGTCGAGCGCGTATTCCCAGTGCAGCAATCCATGGCAATAAAAGCCAAGGTGCACGTACTAAGGCGCTATCTGAGTTCAAAAGTGGTGACATTGATGTGCTAGTAGCGACGGATATCGCTGCCCGCGGTATCGATATCAACGAACTACCGATTGTTATTAATATCGACTTGCCAAACACGCCAGCTGATTACGTTCACCGAATTGGCAGAACCGGTAGAGCAGGGGCGAGTGGTCAAGCATGGTCTTTCGTTAGTATTGATGAACTAGATCAACTCAAAGATATCGAAACCCTTATTCAACAACTGCTTCCGCGCCACATTATTGAAGGTTTCGAGCCTCAAGCTAAAGTACCAGAAACCACATTGTCAGCGCCTAAAAAACCAAACAAGCCTAAGCGTCCACGCCAATCTCAAGGTGGAAATGGTAACGGTAATGGCCAAGGTGACAGGCCAGCGCGTCGTTCAGGTAGCCGAAATGGACCTCGTGGGCAGGGTAGACCGGGCGGTTCTGGCAAGCCAGGCGGTTCTGGAAAACCTAGTGGTTCAGGTCGTTCAAACGCTGGCAAACCTAGCTCCCGTAGAGCACCAACGAGTAAAGCTTAAGACATAAACTAACGTGTTCGGGTTTAGCCCGAACACGTTAGCCCCTACCTTTAATTGGCTTCAAGCGTTAAGGCTACACCGCTCTTTTTAAGTTGTAAGTGTTGTCGGCTATTCAGCAAAAATAGACGATTAGCGTCAACTGCAAGGTCATTTGCCAAAACGTTCTTTACGGTTTTAGCGCGTGCATCGGCCAAGTGGGCAAGCTCTCGCTTCGGTATATCAATACCACTTCTAACTTGGTTGTACATGGCGATATAAAGTGCTTGTTCAACTAATGCTGCATCAGGTGTTACTTGAGCCGGCGTTGTTCCCCTATTCCCAGTATCTTCACATGTATCTTCGCGTATATCATCACCTAAACCTTCACCGTCCGCGCTTTGCTGTAATTTAGCTATTACCACTAGACGTTCTTCTTCCACTGTTTTGCCGGTGGTACTAATGAATAACTCACTTAATGCGTCGGCGAGAGGGCCGTTCACCGGCATGGTACTTGGCGACAAGTCTACAGGTAGTGCCTCTTGACCAGAAAGTGTTAACAGCTGTTGTTGCAGTTTCTGTTCTGCTAGTTCATAAGCGTCAGGTACTTCATCTACTGTACCCTCGATGTTTACGCGAAGTCCTGGGCGTTTAGATAGCGCATCGGCAAGGGTAGCGAGCTTACTTGATGCAGCGTCAGTTAACTGTGATGAGCCATGCGTAAAGTCAATTTCGTTAAGCTCATCGTCGTCGCTGCCGACTAAGTTCGCTAACAACGAAAAGGGAGCAGTCACGGCTTTCGTGATCAAGTTACCAATTGCTTTTAATATGATGGAACCAAACCCAAAGGTTGGGCTATCTAAATCGCCTGACACTTCAAGACCAAGATCGATAAC
>MDTG01040300.1_pt1 | contig 11334 bp, 13 predicted proteins | sample 811421 | NCBI WGS metagenome assembly MDTG01 (sample SAMN05326645, study PRJNA326480) | marine metagenome | isolation source: seawater | place: Pacific Ocean: South East | collected 2011
CCAAGACAATTACCAATTGAAGGTGAGCCAAAAGAAGTTTTTGATATAGTTTCTTCTTATTCCAATTGGCTTTCAAAAAGTTCTGTTAATAAGTTATTTATCAACTCTGTTCCAGGAGCATTAATGACTAGAAAAATTCAAGATTTTTGTAGAAAATTTAAGAATCAAAAAGAGGTTGTTGTAAAGGGAATACATTTTTTACAAGAAGATTCGTCTCCAGAGATCGCCTATCACATAAATAAATGGTTAACAGAAAAAAAATAATTTTTTTATGGAAATTAAATTAATTTGTTTTATATGCCTTTACATATTCAATATCCAGGAGAAAACAATGAAATTAAAAATTTTGACATTACTATTTTCTATGATTTTAGGAACCAGTGTGTATGGATCAGGTTGTTCAGAAATGGCTGCATTTAATACACAAATGAATAAAAGCCTTGAATTAGTTTCTTTAGACGATAGCACAAAAAAAGAAATTAGAAATTTAATGAATCAGTGTAGTGAAAGTCATGACATGGGTTTACCTGTAGCAACTATAGATTCATGTAATGAAGCTTTGAAAATGGTTGCTATTAACTAATAAAAATGAATTAAATAAATTTATTTTAAAAAAATAACTTTCAATTCCAAATTTTATAAAATATTCTAAAAATATTAAAATTTGGATTGAGAGTTCTCTTATGGTTCAAGATACAAAAAAAAGTTTAAAAATATCTAATAAAGTCTACGTTAAAGAGCTTACAAGGTTACAGCTTGAATTAATTAAATTTCAAGATTGGATTAGGAAAGAAAAAAAGAGAGTTGTTATTTTGTTTGAAGGCAGAGATGCAGCAGGCAAAGGAGGAGCAATAAAAAGAATAAGTGATCCTCTAAACCCAAGATATTGTAAAGTTGTTGCTTTAGGAACACCAACAGAAAAAGAAAAATCCCAGTGGTATTTTCAACGTTATATAAATCATCTTCCCCCTGCAGGCGAAATTACAATATTTGATAGAAGCTGGTACAATAGAGCAGGTGTTGAAAAAGTAATGGGGTTTTGTTCCTCAGAACAATATGAAAATTTTTTGATATCATGTCCTATATTTGAAAAGCTTCTGGTTGATGATGGGATTTTTTTGATAAAGTATTGGTTTTCTGTTAATGACGAAGAACAAGAAAAAAGGTTTCAACAAAGATTAAATAATCCTTTGAAAAACTGGAAATTAAGCCAGATGGATATTGAGTCTAGAGATAAATGGGTTGATTATAGTAAAGCCAAAGACAAGATGTTTGAATATACAGATTTGAAAGAAACCCCTTGGTGGGTAGTTGATGGTGATATTAAAAAAAATGCACGTCTAAATTGTATAGAACATTTGTTAAGTCAATTCGATTATGGTACAATATCGAAAAAGTCTATTACTCTTCCATCTAGGAAAAAGTCAGATAACTATGTAAGACCTTCTTTAGAAAATCAAAATCTTGTACCAAAAATTTGGTAAAAGGCTTTTTACAAAAAACTTATTAATCCTTTAGTACAATCTTCTGTGCTAGCTCTTCCATTAAGGTCATTAGTTAAGAATTCTTTGTTTTTAAGTGCTTTCTTAATGGCTTTCATGATTTTTTTACTTTCTATTTTTAATCCTAAATGTTCAAACATCATTGCTCCAGCCCATATTTGTCCAATTGGATTAGCTATTCCTTTTCCTGCTATATCCGGAGCAGAGCCATGAACAGGTTCAAATAATGAAGGATACTTTCTTTCAGGGTTTATATTTGCTGAAGGTGCAATTCCAATTGTTCCAGTACAAGCTGGTCCTAAATCTGATAGAATATCCCCAAATAGATTTGAACCTACTATTACATCAAATTTTTCTGGATTTAAAACAAATTGTGCACACAAAATATCAATATGAAACTTATCAAATGAAACATTCTTAAATTTTTTTGCTACATCTTCAACTCTTTCATCCCAATAGGGCATTGAAATAGAAATTCCATTGGATTTGGTAGCTGATGTTAGGTGTTTTTTTTTTCTAGATTCAGCTAGGTTAAAAGCATAATTTAGTACTCTATCCACTCCAATTTTTGTTAATATTGTCTCTTGGATAACAAATTCTCTTTCTGTATTAGGAAACATTCTCCCTCCAACAGATGAGTATTCTCCTTCTGTGTTTTCTCTGACAATAAGAAAGTCAATATCTCCCTCTTTCTTTCCTCTCAAAGGAGACGTAACTCCTTTAAAAAGTTTTACTGGTCTTAAATTAATATATTGATCAAATTCTCTTCTAAATTGAATTAAAGATCCCCATAAAGAAATATGGTCTGGTACTTTTTCAGGCCAACCAACAGCACCAAAAAAAATAGCGTCATAATCTATTAGAATTTCTTTCCAATTATCAGGAAGCATTTTTTTATTTTTTTCATAGTATTCAACAGAGCTAAATTCAAAATAATCAAACTTCATTTTAATTTTATATTTATTAACAACATGATTTAAAACTTTTTGAGCTGATTCCATTACCTCTTTACCTATTCCATCACCTGGAATTACAGCTATTTTGTAATTCATTTTTAACCTTCATTTTGTTTTTTGTTACATATGTTTTACTATAATTAAAAAGACTGAATTTATAAAGTTTTATCTTAAAATAGTAGTTTTAGTCATTTGCGATATTCCTATTAAATTATTAATATTAGGTTTTAAACAGGATATCCTTTAATTCCAAATATGTTTCTAAGTGCAAATGATGAAATTACATTAGAAACAAATGGTAGTTTAGATATATGTTGTTTGTGTATTCTTTCAAAATCATCAATATCTTTTGATACAACCTTAAGCAAATAATCAGCCTCTCCAGACATAAGGTGACATTCTAAGACTTCTGGTATAAGTTTTACTGAAGTTTCAAATGATTTTAGTGCTTCATCTATTTGTTTAGTTAATTTTATTTTTACATAAACTGTCATTTTGAAATTTATTACTTTTGCGTTTAAAATTGCTTTATAGCCAATTATGATTTTCTCTTTTTCAAGAATATTCATTCTTCTGTGACAAGCTGATGAGGATATACCAACTTTTTCTGATAATTCAAAATTTGATATTCGTCCCTTATCTTGAATGATTCTTAATATTTTAAGATCAATAAAATCAATTTTATGCATAGAATAATTTCCCATTAATAAGATAATATTTTAAATATTATTCAAAATTATATAAAATAATTAAACGTTTATCGTAAATAATTTCTTTAAAATAGTATAACATTTAGAAAAAGGAAAGTAAGAATGAATATTGGTTGTCCAAAAGAAATTAAAAATAACGAAAATAGGGTTGCTATCACACCAAAAATTGCATTAGAACTTTCAAAATTGGGTCATAATGTCTTTATAGAAAAAAATGCAGGATTAGGATCTGGTTTCACTGACAATGACTACGAATTTAGTAATGCTAAAGTTTTAAACACTAGTAAGGAGATTTTTGAATTAGCCTCTTTGATTGTAAAAGTTAAAGAACCTTCTGGAGATGAATTAAATCATCTAAATAAGAATCATATCATTTTTACATTTCTCCATCTGGCATCTGATATTGAGTTAACTCAAAAATTAATAAATTCAAATTGTACAGCAATTGCATATGAGACTATTACAGGTCCTAATGGAACATTACCTATTTTGATACCAATGTCAGAAATAGCAGGTTGTTTAGCTCCACATTTTGGAGCAAACTTATTACTTAAAAATAAAGGTGGAAAAGGTTTGTTAATGGGTGGAGCTACAGGAGTTCAATCTGCAAAGGTAGCTGTAATTGGTGGTGGAGTATCTGGAACTGAGGCCGCTAGAGTTTCTTTGGGAATGGGTGCTGAAGTAGTGGTATTTGACAAATCAATTTCTAGATTAAAACATTTGAGTGACCTTTTTAAAGGAAAAGTAAAATGTTTAAATATAATAGATACAAATTCTCAAAAAATAATTTTTGACTCAGATATTATTATTGGTGCTGTTTTAATTCCGGGACAAAAGCCTCCATTATTATTAAATATTGATAATTTAGATAATCTAAAGCCAAAAACTGTTTTAGTAGATATAGCAATTGATCAAGGAGGATGTTTTGAGTCTTCTAAACCTACTAGTCATGAAAAATCTACATTTATTTATAAAAACATTATTCATTACTGTGTAAGTAATATTCCCGGATGTGTTCCTAATACAGCAACAAATGCTCTGTGTAACACTACTTTTCCATATATTAAATTAATTGCTGAAAAAGGGTGGAAATTTGCTTGCAAAAAAAATCATTTTATTAAAGATGGTATAAATATCCATAGAGGAAAAATAGTAAACAGAAATATAGCAAAAACCTTTGATTTAAATTATGAACATGTAGAAAATTTTATGTAAATTTCTTATAATTTTAAATTATTTTATTTCTGCAAGACATCATTTTGATGCCTTGCAGTAAAGAGGAAACATAAATGTAATCACTTTGTGCAATTAGTAGACCAAAAAAATGAAAATTTTTGCTTTTCTTTTATATTAATCGTTGCCAGGAGATTATTTTTATGGTCGATAAATTTTTTGAAAATAATTATTTTATTAAAATTAAAAGAACAAATCGAAAAAAAACAATTTCAATTAAAGTTTTAGATGGTTTTGTACAGATAAATTCTCCAAAAGATATTTCAGATGAAGATATATCAAATTTAATTAAAAAGAAAAATAATTGGATAACCAAAAATTTAAAAGAATATAAAGAAAAGCTAAAATCAAAAAAATTTGTTAATGATGAAATATTTTTTCTTTTGGGATCAAATTACAAACTTAAGATAATTAAAGATACTGATAAAAGAGTTAAAATTAATAAATCTTTTCTAGAAGTTTATTTGCCAGAAGTATATTTGATAGATGAAATTAGAAACTTAATTTGTAAATGGTACATAAAAAAAGCTACAGACTATCTTAATAGAAGAACTAACGATTTTGCTAAAATAATGGATGTAAATCCAAATTCAATTATTATTAAAAATTATAAATCTAGATGGGGTACTTGCTATCCTGATGGAAAAATATCTTATAATTGGAAAATAATTATGGCACCTGATCATGTTGTTGACTATTTAATAGTGCATGAGCTTTGTCATCTTATTCATCCTAATCATTCCAGTTCATTCTGGAATTCTGTAAAAGAAATACTACCTAAATATAATGAATATAGAACTTGGTTAAAGAAAAATGAACAAGTATTTGTAATTTAGTAATTGAATTAAGTTAATTTTTTTTAAAATTGTCACTTTAAAAAAAATAAATATATTAATAGATAATTATTTATGAAATGTTTTTAAATGCTTAAATCCTACTTATTTTCTTTATTTATAGTAATATCTTTTTCATCTATTGGTCACACCCATACAGTTTTAGATCAAATAAAGCCTGAAAATGGAGAAATACTCTTTAATTCACCAAAAGAGATTAATTTAATTTTTAATTCAAAAGTGAGATTAATAAAAATTAATATAGAAAAAAAATTAGAAGATGGAAAAAAAACATTTAAAAAATATCTTCAAAATAACTTAAAAAAAGAAACTTTTATGATTAGTTCTGATACTCATATTATCGAACTACCTAATCTTGACACAGGTCAATATATTTTTAAATGGAGAGGTTTAAGTGATGACGGTCATATCATAAAAGGAAAATCGACTTTTGAAATAAAATAATGATTATAGAAACTTGGTCATTAATAAATCCTATTGTTAAATCACTTTCTTACTTATTATTAATTGTAACAATTGGTAACATACTGTTTTTAATTCACTTTATGAAAAATTTGACAATTCAGCAAATTCAATTCTCTTATAACAATATTAAAATATTTTCATTAATAGGAATGTTAGTATCAATGTTGACCTTTATAACATTATTGGGAAACATGTCCGGAGACTTTAAAGGTATTTTTGAAATATATATAATTTCTGCATCATTCCAAACTCTTGCTTTTAAATCTTTCTTATTGAGTCTTGTCGGTTATTTTATTATTTTTTTATGTCAAATACTACAAATAAACTCTATCGCTTTAAAACTCATAGGTTCAATATTTTTACTTTCATCATTTATCATTTTAGGTCACTCCACCAAGAATGGTATTATTTCTCAAAGTTTATTAATTGTTCATTTAGTAGGGATATCATATTGGATAGGTTCATTATTACCAATTTTAAAATTGTGTAATGATTTAAATTTTAATGAACTCATAATAGTTTCAAAGAAATTTGGAAATTATGCTATTGGATATATTTTGCTAATATTATTTTCTGGTTTAACATTTTCATATTTATTATTGGGTAGTTTTGAAAAATTATTTTTTAGTAACTATGGTAATGTATTATTACTCAAATTATTTTTTGTGTCTTTTTTGCTTTTCATGGGTACTCTGAATAAGTTTTATTTTGTACCAAAGTTAATAAGTAAAAAAACAATTTTTTTAAATCAATTTAAGAAATCTATATTAATTGAAATGCTAATTGTTTTTGTTATTTTTTTTATCACCGGCATTCTCACAACTTCATTAGATTTACCATCTTTAGAATAATTATCTTTAGTTTAAATATTTTTTTTTATAAACTTTCAAAATAAGATTCATATTTTCTTGGATTTTGGATTTTGGATTAAGGATTAGTTATGAAAAATGATGTCTTCTGGTGGAAAATTGAACATGATCTTGAAACCCAAAAAATAAACCAATTTCCAAGAAATATTGATATTGTGATAGTTGGAGCAGGTTATACTGGTTTATCTGCAGGTCATTATTTATCTAAACAAGGTAAATCTGTGGTTGTTCTAGATAGTGGACAACCAGGCTTTGGTGCATCCACACGAAATGGTGGCATATGCAGTGGTCAAATAAGATTATCTCATAAAAAATTAACTGAAAAGTTTGGAAAAGATTTTGCTAATGAAGTTTACTCAGAGGCAGTTGATGCTCGTCTTAATTTGCAAAAATTTTGTATGGATGAGAAAATTAAATGTGATTTTCAAATGTCTGGAAGATTTACTGGTGCAATGAATAAAAAAGATTTTGAAAATCAATTAAGAGAAGTAGAATTATTAAACGAAGTTCTGGGTCATAAAGCTTATATGGTAAATAAAAATGATCAACATCAAGAGATTAATACAAATTTATTTTTTGGAGGAATGATAAGACAAGAAATAGGAGGATTCCATCCAGGTAAATTTTTTTCTGGGTTACTTAAAAGAACGGAAGAGGCAGGAGTTTTAGTGATTTCCGATACAACAGTTTATGAGATTGAAGATATTGCTGAAGGAATTAAGCACGTCTTTACATCTCAAGGTATTATTAAAACAGAAAAAGTTATTATTGCAACTAATGCTTATACAGGTACTAAATTTGATTTTGGAAAGTTTCTCAGAAAGAGAATTTTACCTGCTAAAAGTGCTATAATTGTTACTGAAAAATTAGGTAAAGACTATGTAAAAAAACTAATGCCAACTCTGAGAATGTATGGAAACACTGCAAATCTTTATAGCTATTTTAGACCGACACCTGATCATAACCGTATTCTTTTCGGATCAAGAGCATTGGAAAACTCCGAAGTTTCAATAAAAACATTAAAATACCTTAAAACAAAACTATCATTAATTTTTCCCGATTTAAAAAAATGTAAAATTGATTATTGTTGGGAAGGGAATGTTTGTTTTTCAAGAAGTCAGCTTCCGATTCTTTTTGAAAAGAATAATATTTATTATTCTGCAGGGTATGCAGGCTCTGGAACTGTTTGGGCAACTTGGCTTGGAAAAAAAGTTGCAGAAATTGCAATAGGTACGACTAATAAACCAAGTGTTTTTTTTGGACCACCACCTAAAAGGTTTCCTTTTTACGACGGTAATCCATGGTTTTTACCAGCTATACAATATTATTTTTCAATGAGGGATAAGTTAAAATAAAAAAATAAACCATGATTTGAATAATTGAAATTATTATTTTTAATAATCATTTTTTTATTTTTTTGATTTTCTCCATCCATTCTCAACTGCTTCTTTCTCAGAGCAAAACCACATTTCTCCATTTACAGTCGATATTTTTGTTTGATTGTAATATTTACCACTTTGAATATGATATATTTTTTTGCCATTTGATGAAATATTGCCCTTAATAAAGCAATTATCTTTAGTTCCATTTGATTTTGATTTAAGTCTTTCACCTTTTCGCCACTTCCATGGTTCAATAAATTTGCCCTTCCAAATTCCTGAATTGTTAATCCTAGCAATTTTCTCGTCTTTGATGTATTTAAGTGAATATTGTCGATAAGCAATTGCCCAACCTTTTTTAACCAACCATCTATTAATATTTATTTTTCCGATATGGCATTCACCAATAAAACGGCCATATCTATCTTTATTTGTATAATTGCAATTAACTTTTTTATCAGCATTCAGTTTGATAAATTTTATCAATGCATTAGTAGCTTTTGCCCCACAATCATATGTTACATTTTCAGAGTTTTCACATGTTTGAGTACGTTCAGGGGCGTCAATTCCATATAGTCTGATTGATTTTCCTTTGAGTTTTATTGTGTCTGCATCTACAATTATAATTTCTGAATTTGAGCTAAAAGGAATAAAAATAAAAATCGTTAGAAAAATATATTTTTGAAAGTTAAACCCTAATTTAGATTTCATATTTTATTTTTTAAATAATTTTTTTTACACAATCAACTGTTTCTTTAAGAGTTGTTTCGAAGTTTTTTAATTTAATACCAAGACTATCTCTTTTTGAAAAATCAAACTTTGTTGGAGTTGATTTTACACCAGAAAAACTTTTGGGATATTTCATGTTAGGGATGATTAATTTGCATTTTTCATAAATATCATGCCAATGTAAACTTTCATAAACACCAAAATACCTTCCTGAAGCACTTTTATTTTCATAACATAACAAAAACATTTTAGACAAATCACTTAAATTGATAAATGATATCGAGTCATTCGGTATTTCTTTATGTCTTGGATAATCACCTTCTAGAGCTTTTTTTATCCACTTGAAAGGATTATGTTTAATGTGTTTTTTTAATATAAAACTTCCGTATAGTCCTGTAGGAAGGATAATGGATAATCTAATTTTATTTATCTTGCAGAATTCAAATGCAGCTTTTTCCATGTAAGTTTTCGCAGCAGAGGTAAACTTTTTTTGATTGCATTGTTCAACTTCATCACTCCAATGAATTGCTTCATTTTTGACTTCTACCTTATATGTTGGGTTTACTGTAGATGTAGAGGAACAAATTATAACATTTTTAATTTTCAAATCTTTTGCCTTTTGCAATATATTTAAGCACCCTTTTACGGTTGGTAAAATAATTTGTTTGTAACCTTCTTCCATACTTAATTGATTAGCTAATATTCCATTAATACCTTTATAAATCGGTATTAATGAAGCAACATAAATTACATCACAATCCAAGAAAGGATCATGTAAAGAGTCAATTTGATCCATGTTTGAAGAAAAAAGCTTAAGATTATTATAATTTTTCAATAAAGAAAGATCTTTATAACTTTCGTTATTAACATTTTTAGTAACAGTACCGTTGACTAAATAATTACGATCAAGTGCTTCTTTGACTATGTGTGAACCCACTAAACCACTTGCTCCAACAACACAAATTTTCTTTTTCAATATATCACCCAATAGCTAATAATCATTTACGAGTTGATATTAAATTTATAAATTCTTTAGATTTATTTTTTATTTACAGGGGTAAAGTTCCCAATCTGCTTTACCATCAGCATCTGCTTCATAAGTAAACATAAAATACTTCCCATTCAGTTCAGATAGCGCTTCGGATGTGGTTTCAAATATTGCACCACCTCTAAACGACACACCTCCGTTTTCTGTCATGTTTCCAATACCATCACATTTATATGTTGCAACACCTTCTGCACACATCAAAACTCCTGCATGAGCGTGGCCAACCCAAGAACCATCAGGTCTCATATGTGCGGTAAAAGTTGCGCGTGACTGAACATCGAATCCAAGCATTTTTCCTCCACCAATAGTGTAAGTCTCCATAGCCGGCAATCCATATTTTCCGGATTCTATTGGTTTACTTGTTTCTTGAAATTTCATTGAACCTACTTTGTCGCCAATCATTTTTTTCTCCAATATAACCTCATTCAAACATAATACTTTTCAATATAAAAAGGCAATTACTAAATTTAAGAAATTTTACATTAAGTATTTTAAATTTGGTTAAGGAGTCTCTATATTCTACTCTAGTAAAAAATGTTTGTTTCTCTTTTAAATCTTTAAAAAAAAAGATTTTTATTAAATTGATCCAATAATTTTTATACAATTCATATGCAATTTATTACTTTGTTATGATAAGTAGTTTCTTTTAAATTAAGCACAAACAGTTAGAAACAATAAAATTAGATTAAAAAGTTTGAAATACTCTTTTTATCACATATCAGATTTTAAATAGCCATCTTAAGTGCTGCTTTACAATGTATGAGGGTTGTATCAAATACAGGTAAACCAGTATTCCCTTGATTTAACAAAAGACAAATTTCTGTACAACCTAAGATGACACTGTCAGCGCCAGCTTGTTGAAGATTTTTGACTATTTTTAAATAGATCTTTTCACTTCGAGGCTTAATTTCATTGCGACATAATTCAGAAAAAATAATCTGATTAATAAGAACTCTATCTTTTGAATTTGGTATCATAGGTTGTATTGAGTTTTCTTTTAATATTTTGACATAAAAACTTTCTTCCATTGTGAACTTTGTTGCTAAGAAAGCCGGTTTACTACAATTATTTTTTAGTATCGCTTGTGCAGTAGCAGTTCCAATGTGTACTAGTGGTAAGTCTATACCTAACATAACATTGTCTACAAGTTTATGCATCGTGTTTGATGCTAAAACAATTATTTCAGCTCCTGCTTTTTGAAGATTTTTTGCTTCCAAGTTTAATAATTTTCCGATCTCCAACCATTTTCCGTCGTTCATCATTTTTGAGATTGGTTCAAAGTCTAATGAGCGAAGAATTAGATTTGGGGACTTTAAACCTCCAAACCTATTGAGGGTGAGTTCACATAATGTTTTGTAGTAAATTTGTGAAGATGCGGCAGACATACCTCCCAAAATACCAATTCTCTTCACAAAATCTCTCCTTTTAAATTAAAAATTATGAAAAGCAATTTTTTCACAATTGCATAAGTTTTCATAGTTTTAGAGTATAAGAAGTATAGTAATAATCATTTACAAGAACCTTACCCATAACCGCCAGAGTCGCTTGTTAGTATATCGATATTAATCGAGACAGTATCAAATAATCCC
>MDTG01353475.1_pt1 | contig 11334 bp, 7 predicted proteins | sample 811421 | NCBI WGS metagenome assembly MDTG01 (sample SAMN05326645, study PRJNA326480) | marine metagenome | isolation source: seawater | place: Pacific Ocean: South East | collected 2011
CCCCATCAAATTCCTTTTTTCAGATATTAAATTTTTTTACACTATTATTAGTAGTGTTTATTTTAAAAATGATTTTCTATACAGAAAGACATAAGCATAGATTATATTTTTTTTTATCAATATTTGGATTTTTCACTTCAATTATTGGTACTCTCTTTTACTTTAATGGAAATCCTGATGTTTTTTTTTTAAAAAATTCATACTATAAGAATGCTTCATCAGGTTTCTTTATAAATAGAACTGTTTTAGCTGTTTTTTTGTTATTTTCTTTAATATCAAGCCTAGAATTACTAAATAATTTTGAACTAAACAAAAAAGAAAAAAAGGAACAATTTTTCTTAAAAATATATATTAGATTGTTTGTTATATTTATAACAATTGGAATAATTACAACATTTTCAAGAATAGGTAATTTTTTATTATTAATAACTATTTTAATTTATTTTTTGAATGAATTATTTTTTTCCAAAAAAAAAAATCAATCATTTAAAACTATAATATTATATATAATTCTTTTTGATTTATTTTTTGTTGGAATTTATTTTGGAACATCTGAAATTATTGATAGATTTGATCTTTTAAGAGAAGAATTTTCAACTATTTCTGGAGAAATAACAAATATATCTAGATTTGATATTATAAAATTTGGATTAATTGAATTTAAAAATTTTATTTTTTTTGGGTATGGTCCTGGCGCATTTGAAAATTTATTCCAAATAAAATTTATTAATTTATCTAACCAGTTTGCAAATCATGCTCATTCTGATTTAGCTGAATTTCTTGGTGAATTTGGTTTAGTTGGTTCAACATTTATTATTCTGAGTTTTATTAAATTTTTTTTTATAAGAAATGCTTTTAGTTTAACAAATATTATAGTTCTATGTTACGCAATAATTATATTATTGTTTGATTTTTCAATGCACATTCCTGTTATACAAATTCTATTTATAACTTTTTTAGTATTGAACAAAAAATTACTCAGTTAAATTAGAATTAGACCCACCTTTAACACCATCTTGTATAATTGGATTGTAGGAATTAAATAAATCTGTTTGTGGTAGTAATAGACTAACAGTTCTATTCCATTTAACTATTTCTGTTGGTGGCACGAAAACTATATCTTTTGATTGGAGCATAAATTTTCTCCCTGCAATTAAGTTAACTGGATTTTTAATATCCAGTTGAAACACATTGACTTCAAGAAAAGAGTTAAACTTTTCTCTAATAACATAGACATTTTTTGCATTTGCAGTTAATTGATTTAAACCACTGGTTGAAATTAGTTCTGTTAATGAATATCCTAAATTTGGAAAGTAGACACCTGGCTTGCTTACTTCTCCAAATACGTGTATCGCATCTGAGTTTCTATCAATAAAAATTACGTCGTTCTTTTTAAGATAAAAATTTTCTTTTTCATCTAAACCACTAAATGCATTTTTTAAATTTATTTTATAAACTTCATTATCTCTTCTTAGAAAGCCTTTTGTACCATAAAGTTTATCTGCAGCACTTGGATTAAAGTTTGCTTCAATTGCTGCTTCAATAAGTTTTATAGGCTTTTGATCTAAATTAATTGTTTTTTGGTTTCTCACTGCACCAACTATATAAACTTTACTACTATTAAATTCTTCAATGTTAATTTGTAAATCAGGATTCTTATAAAAATCTTTTATTACATCTATTAATATATTTTGAGCTTCATTTAATGTTAAACCGTTAAGTTTTACTTTTCCTATGAAAGGAAGATCAATCATTCCTTCTTGATCTATAAGATAGCTATTATCTAAATCATCAGTGTCTGTTAGGTTAATAGAAATGGTATCCGCAGGTCCTAAAATATATTCATATTTATAATCGTAAATGTTTGAAAATTTTTTTACTTTAAAATCTACTTCTTCAATTTTTTGTTTATTGTAAAAATCAATATCCATCTCAGATAAAGAATTTATTTTAATTATGTTTATACTAACATCATTAATTGAATATTCACTTTGGATTATTTTTTTATTAATTTTTTTCTTACTAGGCGATTTATTTATTCCAGGCAAGGAAACACAACTAGTTAAAAAAAATAAGGCTATAAAAAATATGTTTGATATTTTATTTAGTAAAATCATATAAGCTAGTAATATAATAAAGTTTTAAAGCTTCAAATATATTCAAATAGTAAAAATTGACTCATTTTAGGGTTTTTTGGTCATTTTTTTCAACAAATATTGTAATTCTGCATTAAAAGATTTAAATATCTAATTTTAGTTATGCTTGAGAGATTAAATTCATTAATCAATATATTTGATGTTGGAGATTTAAAATTTTTTTTATTAGTTGCAAAAAAAAATTTTAAAAATCTTTTAACTTTATCCATAGTATTGTCTTTATTAATTTTGTTAATATCCTTAAATCAAGAAAAAAAATATCTTAGTAAAGCCACCATAGTTATAGAACCCGAAGAAAATAAAATTGTAAATATTGAAGAAGTTTACTCCATTGAGGCACAAAGTAATAGAATTAATAATCAAATGGCGATTTTAAAAAGCGATGAGGTTCAAGAGTATATAGTCAAAGATAAAAAAAGCTCTATGAAATTCAAAAATCTCTATTCTGAGACTAAGCAAAATTTTTTTCAAAGAATTTTTACAAGAAAAAAGATTATCGATGAAAATTTCCTAAAAATTGTTTTAACAGAGAATTTTAAAGTCAAAAATTTGCCCAGAAGCGATGTTTTAGAGCTATCTTTTGTTTCCACAAATCCTAAAATATCTCAATTAGCTTTAGTTTCAATAATAGACTCTTATCAAAGATATGAAATAGACAGCAAAATAAAAATAACAAATTATGCTAATCAAAAAATTACTGAAAGATTAAAAGAACTTGTTGCACAAATGGATATTGCTCAAAAGCAATTATCTGATTATAAAAAAGAAAATAACTTAGTTGATACTGGAAATGTAAAAGAATTAAAAATTAAAGAAATTCAATCGATATCAACAAGAATTGTTGATGCAAAAAAAAATTATCAAGAACAACAAAATGATTTATTATCGATAAAAGTTGCAGATGGTGATGTTGATGCATTGTTAGCTATTAAAGATTTAAGATCGAGAGAGGAGATATCAAATATTAAAGCCAGCCTAACTGCAAATGAAAGTAATATCCAATCTTTATCTTTAATTTATACAGATCAGCATCCTAAAATTATTCAAGCTAATGATTTAAATGATAATCTTGAATTGCAATTAAAAGATATCTTAGATGAAAATATTCAACAGAAGGCTTTTGAATTGAGTAATCTTGATAATTTTATAAAATTATCTGAGGAAGAACTTCAAAAAGCAACTGATGAGCTTCGAAAAATCGAGGAAAAAGAGGCCGGTATGCTAAAATTCTCAAGAGAGGTTGAGAGTAGTAGAAAATTATACGAATCTTTCTTACAAAGAGTTAAAGAGACAAATGAAGCTCAAAATCTTCAAGTATCTAGGTTAAAAGTTATTGAAACTCCAAATTTACCAGGGAAACCTTTTTCTCCTCAACCAACAAAAAACTTTATAATTGCATTTATTGTTTCTTTTTTTGGAATTTATGGATTGTTATATTATAGAGAGATGAATTCATCAGTAATTAAAAGTCCTGAAGCAATTGACTCATTAAATATTCCACAAGTAGGTATACTACCAAGAGTAGAAAAACTAAACAGAGGTTATCATATATTGCAAATGTTTGTTGAAGATGGTGCTTCAAGTTTTGCAGAGGCAATTAGATCGTCAAGAGCAACGATTGAATCTAAATTTTTAAAGAATAAGAGTTATATGGTCACTTCCTCAAATCCATCTGAAGGAAAAACTACATTTTCATTTAACCTAGCGCTTTCCTTAGAAAAATCAAATAGAGTATTATTTATTGAAGCAGATATAAGAAGACCCTCTGTCTTAAATGGATTTTACCAGTTTGATAGAGAAATCTTGGGATTAGGGGAAATAATTACAGGTGGAGCAAATTTAAAAGATGTAATATTCAAAGTCCCAGGTACTGAGCTAGATATAATTACATCAGGTGAAAAAAGATTTGATATGTCAGACATTGTTAATAAAGAACAGATTAAAAAATTTTTAGATGTTCTTAAGATAGAGTATGATTATGTAATTGTTGACTCTCCTCCAGTGCAACCAGTGTCAGACACATTAATTCTGTCTCAAGCCTCAGATTATAATCTTTTTGTTGTAAGATCAGATGAAACCAGAACAGCATCTTTTATGTCCTCAATAAAAAAAATTCAGAATGTAGGTGTAAAAATTAATGGCATTGTTATAAACGACCTTGATACGTCTAAAAATAGTTATTACAGCTACTATTATAGTTACTCTCCAGAATATTATACAAAAAGTTAAAAATGTTTCGTCTTGAAAAAGTTTTTCAAAATGATGACTCAGGTTTTATTTTATTTATTAATTTTATAAAATCATTATCACTATTCATTTTAACCTATATTTTTGTCATACTAAGCAACAATTCAATTTATGATTTGCTAAATTTTAAAATTTTTGAAAACTCTAATTATCTTTTTTTTTCAATTTTTATTTCGTCAATATACTTAATTTCATCTTTTTTTTTAAAAAATCAAACAAACTATCAAAGAAATTTTATATCTTTTCTTAAAGAAGATATTTTAAATCTTTTAACATCATACATAATAACAATTTCAATAATTTTTCTTTTAAATATTAATTTTAATTCAGAATTAATTTTATTTTACATATTAATTTTTCATATAACTATTTTGGGAATATATAAGATATACTTTAATTATTTATATCAAAAATTAATAGATAAAAATGTAATACAAAAAAATATAATGTTAATTGGAACATATGAAGAAATAAAAAAAATACTTAAAGATAAATTTGATAAGATTTATATTTTTAAATGTTGTATTATAACAGATATAAAAAAATTTAATTTAAAATTGTTAAAGAGTGAAATTAAATTCCCTATATTCAGGGAAAATGAAGATATAAGAGCTATACTTGAATATCATTCACTTGGACAAATTTGGATACTTAATGGTGATAAAAATAATAAAAATATACTTTCGAAAATTTTTAAATTTTCTGTTGATACGCTTAATATAAAGTTAGATGAAGAATTAAATGTTAGTGGAAAAAAACTATTATCCAATAAATATCATTATGAGTTTTATGAAAAATCAAGATTCTATGGGGTAAACTTATTTATAAAAATTATAATTGATAAGATTTTATCTGTATTTTTTTTATTAATATCTTCTCCAGTCTTATTAATTTCTATTTTATTAATTTATATTGAAGATGGATTTCCTTTGCTTTTTACACAAAATAGAACTGGATGGGATGGAAGAAGATTTAAAATTTATAAGTTAAGATCCTTAAAAAAAACTTTTTTTGATAGAACAGTGCAAGTAACAAAAGAAGACAAAAGAACTTTAAAAATTGGTAAATTTTTAAGAAAATATAGTATTGATGAGTTGCCTCAATTTATAAATGTTTTAAAAGGCGATATGTCTATTGTTGGTCCAAGACCACATATGGTCGAGCACGATATCCACTATTCAAACCTGTTTAGTAATTTTCTTAAAAGACACAAGTGCAATCCTGGTGTAACGGGCTGGGCACAGGTTAATGGATTAAGAGGCGCCACACCAACGCCTGACTTAATGAAAAAAAGAATGGATTTTGACTTATGGTATTTGAATAATTGGACTGTTTATTTGGATATTTATATTATATTTAAAACCTTCTACGCTCTAATCAAATACAAAGGAGACTAAAAGAATTTGAATAAAAAAAAAAAAATATTATTTATAGAAAATAGATTTACACAATTAAATTTAGAAAAAATAGCTAAAAATTTATTAGAAAAAAATACTGAAATTCATTGGATAGTTCAAAATCATAGTTTTCAATCAAATATTGGAAAAAATCATATTATAAAATATCCAAAAGTATCTGATTTAAGTTCAAAAATTTCAAAGCAGTTTTTAGAAATCTCAAAAAAAGATAGAGCTTGTAATTTTTTTAACGGTAATCCAAGTCACTATAATTATTACTCAAAAGAAATTAAAAAAATTTTAACTGATGTTAAACCAGATATGATTTTTGGAGAGGCAACTTTATTTCATGAATTAATAACTATTCATCATGCAAAAAAATTACAAATAAAATATCTTTTTTTGTCATCTTCAAGATTTATTAGTGGCAGAGTAACATTTTATATAAACGATACAATGGTACCCTTTAAAGGATCAAAAGATAAAATTTCAAAGAAAAATATTTTAAATTATATAGAAAATATAAAAAATATAAAAAAATCTAAAATTTTTAATGGAATTATAGAACGTTTAAAAATAGATAAAAAAAATAGCTTAAATTTTACAAAAAGAAGTAAAATATATTTATCAAGGCTAATGGGTGAAAAATATAATACACCAGGCTTAATTAGAAAATTAATTTTAATATTAAATTCTATATATTTAAATTACAATTGGAAAAAAAGTAAAAAAATTAATAATACATTTTTTAAAAAAAAAAAAACTTTTTCAGTTTTATTTCCTATGCAAATGCAACCTGAACAAAACATAGATGTATGGGGTTTTCCATATAATAGACAATATGAATTTATCGATAAATTGGCAAAATCTTTAAATAAATTAAATGCAAATTTGTACTTAAAAAAAAATCCAAAATCCAAATATGAAATTTCAAATAGTTTATTTAAAGTAATTCAATCAAATAATAATATTTTTTTGATTAATGAAAAATATAAAATGTCAGAAGTAATAAAATATTTTGATCTAATTATCTCGATCACTGGATCCGTAATTCATGAAGCTATGGTATATAAAATTCCAGTAGCAACCACATGTCGACATAAATTATTTAATGCCAATGGTATTTATTATTTAAAAAACTTAGATATGTTAAATATTTTAGTAAATAATATTAAAAATAAAAAGTATAGATTTGCAAACAAACAAGATTGCATTAAATTATTAAAGTTTATTTATGAGAGAAGTTATTCAATAAATTATCATAATTATTTGCTAAATAAATCTGACGAAGTAATAAAAATTGCTAATATAATAAAAAAATTTTAAATAAATTTGGTTAAAATTTTTTTTTATTAGCAATATTTGATAAAAAATACGAATTTACTTAGTTATCGAAAAAATAAAAAATTGCATAAGTTAACATTATTTTAATTATGGTATCTCTTATTAAATTTTCAAAAACATTAAACTTTACATTTAATTTTATAATCTCAAGAGGTATACTATTCTTTTTCCCCTTATTATTTGCTAATAAATTAAGCGTAAAAAATTTCATAATTTTAGAGCAAGCTTTAGGTGTCGCCAATATAATCGTACCCTTGTTATCTCTAGGTTTATTTTCTTTATTACCAAAAATAATTAATACAAATGAGTTTAGATTTGGTTATGAATTTATAAATCTTCATATTTTTTTTGTTATTATAATATTTTTAATTATTTCAATATTTTTTAACACAAATAATATTATCTATTCCTCAATAATTATTTCAAGTTTTTTAATTGTCACTCAATTTTTTGGTAATGTAGAAAAAATAAAAAAAAAAAGAAATCGTTCTATTTTTTTACAAACTTTATTATTTTTATTTTTAGGATTTATAATTTTTGTATTAAATATTAAAAATATTAAAAATATTAGTCACATTTTAATATTAGTTCCATTTTTTTTTCTAATTTTTAAGTTATTGAGAATAAATAAAATTAATTTAACAAAATATTTTTCAAAAGAAAATTGGTTATTTTTTTTGAAAAGCTCTGTTCCAAATTTATTTTCAGGATTCTTGTTAGTTTTTATTTTTCAACTTTTGAAAATAATCACCCCTTATTTTTTTGATGATAATCAGAGCTATTTATTATTATATATTTTCAGATTTACATTTATTGGGTTTTTTTCGTATCAAATATTAAGTTTTTATTTTTTTTCAGATCTTGTTAATGATAACAACAAATTAAGAAATAAAAAAATATTTATTTTATCAATTTTAAATATTCTTTTTAATTACATCTTCATTTTAATAATATTTTATTCTAAAAATTATTTTTATCAAATAAGCAATATTTATTTTTTTAGTTCAATTTTGAAGATTGATATAATTTATAATAATCTAGAAATATTTTTTTTAGTTTCAATATTTCAGCTTGTTTTCAGCTTCTTATCTATGAATAATCTTGTCTCAGTTTCTTTACTTTACGAACAAAAAGTTTGGATAAAGTTTACATTGATATTTTTTTTATTAATTATTTTTTTTGTATTGATTAACTTTTACCTAGACTTAAATTTAAGATATTATCTAATTTTTTACACAGTTATTTTGTTAATATTATATATTTGGCATTCGTTTTTGATAACAAACAAAATAGTTATTTACAAAGTTTTGACTTTAAATTTATTTAGTTTATTTCCATTATTTTATCTGATTATTTAACAATTAAATTCTGTTATAGTGTAAGTAAATATGAAAAAATTTAAAAAATTCTTCACTCTTTTAATTTGCCTGTTACCAATATTTAGATTAAAAAATTTTATTCTTAATTACTTAGGTCACAATATTTCTTTAAAATCTAAAATTGGATTTTCAATTATTTTTGTTGATAAAATTTTGATGAATAATAAATCGAAGATAGGTAATTTTAATTTTATTAATATCAATAAAGTAAAACTTTTTAAAAATTCTCGAATTCAAAATTTTAATGTATTTAAAGGAAACTTCACAATTAAATTAATTGAAAATTCAGTTATTAAAAATTTTAACACTTTTACTAGAGGTAATTTTTTTAATGGTACTTGTATTAGCTATTTATACTTAGGAGAAAAATCACAAATTACTTCCTTTAGTAATATTGATTTAGCTGATAGTATTTTAGTTTCCAATAATACAGTCTTGGCTGGGAAGGGGATTCAATTATGGTCTCACGGTTTCTATCACGATAATTCTAAAAAAAGACATTTAATAGTTGGAAAAATTAAAATAGGTACCAATGTTTATGTAGCCTCGAGAGTTGTGATTAATCCAAGTGTTACAATAAAAGATAATATCAATATAGGTATTAACTCTGCTATTACTCAAAATTTAAATGATCCAGGGATATATTTTCCTGCAAAAAATAATTTAATTAATTACACTTTTGAGAAAAAAAAATATAAATCTTATAAATTCTCTAATTTTGAATATTTAAAAAAAAGAAAATGACCTTTTATATATCTTCTCTAAGTCCAGTAAAAATTTTTATTTTCTCATGGATTTTATGGATTATAACTTTTTTTATTAAACCATTTATTTACACATATAACAATTTTTCATATGAAAGTTTTTTAACTTTTTTTCTTTTAAATTTATTATTTTTGGTGGGCATGTTTGCAGGAAATATTAGAAAATATAAATTTGAAAATAAACAATACAATTTAAGTGAAAAACAGGTAAAAAATATTTTTGATTTTTTGTTTATAATTGCATTATTTTCATGTTTTTTTAGACTTTATAGTATTTTCTTTGTTCAGAATTATCTTTTATACGAAACTAATTATGAATTTAAAATGAGCATAATGGGTGAAACACACTCAGCTGGTATTTATGGTATAATTAGTTCAATCACTTTACCTGCCACTTTGTTATGTCTTTACTTAAATGTTATTTATGAAATTAATAAAAATAATTCTTTAAAAGGAATTATTGTAATTGCTGCAAGTACATTATTACTTTTAGACTCAATTTTAAAATCTGCTTTTTTATATGTTACTATTTACGTTATGTTTTTATTTTTTACTTTTACTGTTAAAGAAATTTATTTTAAAGAAAATAAATTAAGAATTAAACTTTATCTAATAATTCCAATAATAATTTTATTATTTATTTATTTTTCATACATTTATCAGTTTAGAATATTCGATTTATCAATAGTATTAAATTCAAGAAAAATTGTACCTAGCAGTAATATTGATGGCCATATAGAATTTATGTTAATCAATTTCAGCCACTATATTCTTCATGGATATTATCAGTTTGTTGATTTGTATACAGTTATAGGTTTAAAGAATTACTATCTTGGTGCTATTGAGCTTTATCCTTTGATAAAATTTTTTAAATTTTTTTTTCTTGAGAGCTTACCCTCGATGGAAGAGCTAAAATCAATATTGCCAAAAGCAGCTGTCTATTATACTTTCTGGGGTGATTTTATATTAGATTTTGGAAAATTATCTTTTCCTTTTTCCTTTCTCCTAGGTTTTCTTGTATCTAAGTTATATATAAATGTAAAAAAAAAATATTTTATATCTACTATTTTCTATCCATTTATTCTTATTCAAATTTTCTATATTCCTTACCTAAATTTACTACCTGGGGTATTTGGATACTTTATATTTTTTATTATTGGTCTAAAAATTTTCACCAAATATTTGTATGAAAAAAAAAATAGCAATAGTACATGATTGGTTAGAAAAGAAAGCTGGCGCTGAAAAAGTTCTTGAGGAAATTTTAAAAATTTTTCCTAATTCAGATATTTTTGTAATTGTAGATTTTATGTCCAAGAATGACAGAAAATTTCTTTTGAAAAAAAAAATAATTAAGTCCTTTATTCAATATCTGCCATTTTCAAAAAACCACTTTAGAAAATATATCTTTCTATTTCCAATTGCTGTAAAACTTTTTAATTTAAAAAAATATGATCTAATAATATCAAGTTCACATTCTTTTGCTAAAAATATTTCGAAAAATCAAAATCAAACTCATTTTTGCTATTGTCATACTCCATCAAGATATGCTCATTTTATGACAAATAGATATTTAAAGAATTATAATATTAACAATTTTATATTAAAATTATTTTTAAAATTATTTTTAAAATTTTTTGCAAAATTTGATATTAAAAATTCTGAAAATGTTGACCGATTTTTTGCTAATTCAAATTTTGTAAAATTAAGAATAAAAAGAATTTATGGAAAAGATTCTAAAGTAATTTATCCACCTGTTAAAATAAACAATTTTAAATTTAAAAGTAAAAAGAAAAAATATTTTTTAACCGCCTCAAGATTAGTACCATACAAAAAAATTGATATAATAATATCAGCATTTAATCTTATGCCACAATATAATTTAATAGTTTGTGGCGATGGTCCTGAGCTATCTAATTATAAAAAATTATCAAAAAAAAATGTTTCCATAAAAGGATGGGTTTCAGATAAAGAATTAATAAATTATATGCAAAATGCTAATGCATTTATTTTTGCCGCAGAGGAAGATTTTGGTATACTGCCTGTAGAA
>MDTG01371331.1_pt1 | contig 11334 bp, 11 predicted proteins | sample 811421 | NCBI WGS metagenome assembly MDTG01 (sample SAMN05326645, study PRJNA326480) | marine metagenome | isolation source: seawater | place: Pacific Ocean: South East | collected 2011
GGTTTTTTTTTAGATCTAAAAATTTTTTTTACTCTACCAATTTCATGATAAACTTTTTCTTTTGCTTTATCTCTAATATGACATGTATTTAACAAATAACAATTTGCATTCTCATAATGCTCAGTTTTATAAAAACCAATTTTTTTAACTGAATCAAAAATTCTATTTGAGTCATACTCATTCATTTGACAACCAAATGTTTTAATAAATATCTTTTGAGTCATTTTATTAAGATTTTTTTTTAACCCCATATAACTCTAATTTATGATCAACTAAAGTATAACCATATTTTTCTGCAACTTTTTTTTGAAGTTTTTCAATTTCATCATCTACAAACTCGATTATCTCTCCAGTTTTTACATCTATTAAATGGTCATGATGGCTTTCGATCATTGCTTCATATCTTGCTTTGCCACCTTTAAAATCATGTTTAGCTAATATACCTGATTCTTCTAGGAGTTTTACTGTCCTATAAACTGTAGCAATACTTATTTTTGGATCAATCTTAGACACTCTGTTATACAATTCATCTACATCTGGATGATCTGAATCTCCATAAGCCTCCTTTGACTCAGATATTACTTTAACAATTATTTTTCTTTGATCAGTTAGTTTTACTCCCTTAGAAATACATTTTTTCTCAATTGAATCTGTCATAAATTAATTTTAACGCATATAAATAGGATTAATCAAATTTTTTTTAATTTTAAATTTATCACATAAATCAGGAATATTTTCGTGCTTAATATCTTCTTGTCCCTTAAAATCTTCAATACTATAACAATAATAGTCAATTTTTTTTGCAATATTAAATCCTTTAACTATAGATAAAGAATTTCTAATTCCAGCAAAAGTTCCTGGCCCTCTATTAACATATATTTTATGAATATCTTTTATTTCTAAATTATGAGTATTCAAAAAATCTTTGATAATTATTGTTAACTTTTCAAAATTAATTTTAGTATTCTGATAAGTAATACTGTAAATATCATTATTATTAATGATAACTAAAAATATTTTTTCAGTGGCAACATCTATAATTAGCTTATTCATTATTATTTTATTTTCCAATAATAGTTCTAAATCAGATGAAAATAATATCAAATACTATTCTAATGATGCTGGAATTCTATCCATAATGTACCATCGTTTTAACGAAAACAAATATCCTTCAACTAACATTAAAATGGATATTTTTAAAAAACATATAGAAATTATAAAAAATTCTAATTTTAATTTTCATAATCCATATAAGATTTATGAAATTTTTGATAATCCAAAGTCAAATAAAGAAATTTTAGTAACTATTGATGATGCTTTTGTGTCATTTTACGAAGAAGCATGGCCCTATCTAAAAAAAAATAAAATTCCATTTATTCTATTTGTTTCAACAGAGCCTGTAGGAAAAAAAGGTTACATGACTTGGGATCAAATTAGAGAAATTAAAAATGAAAATTTTGTCCTAATAGGACACCATTCTCATAGCCATAAATATCTTATCGATGATACAAATAATGAATTTATTATGGACATCGAAAAAGCAAATGAAATTTTTTTACAAGAGCTTGGTCATATACCAAAGTTATTTTCTTATCCTTTCGGAGAGTACTCTAAATTTATGAGAGATTATATTTCTAAAAATTTTGACTTTGCTTTTGGCCAACATTCTGGAGTTATTGATCTCAATAAAGATAAATTTGAATTACCAAGGTTTCCAATTAATGAGAAGTATGGTGATTTAAAAAGATTTCAATCAATAATCAATTACTACCCTCTAGAATATAAAAAATTATTTCCACTTGAAAAACAATTAACTAATGAAACTAACCCTCCAAAATTTAAAGTTAAATTTTTTAAAGAACAAAAAAATTTAAATAATGTAACTTGTTACTCAAATGAATTAAATAAATGGGAAAAATCTAAAACGAACTTTACTAATCAAACTTTAACAATTGAATTTAGAGGACCATTTAAACCGAGGCGAGGAAGGATAAACTGTTCTCTTAATGATAATGGCAAATGGCGATGGTTTGGTATTCAATTTCCAATTAAAAAAATTAAATAAGACTCTCTAAATTAACACTTGATGGTAACAACTTAGCATCATCAAAATCTTTCAATTTATTTTGCTTGATAATTTTTTGAAGAACTTCTACATATTGATTGCCTGTTTCTGCATACTTGTTAAGATATTTAGAAAGTTCCATGCTATCCAAAGGTTTACCTTGATCCCGCAATTCAGCCCTAACTTTTCTAAATTCTTTATAAGTTGAATGAGTATTTAAATTTCTTTGATATGCTCTTACTGATGCCTGTAAAACATTAAATTTCATTACTTTATGACCTTTACCTTCTTCAGCTTCTTTTGGCTTCAATCCCTCTCCAGACCAAGTCCATTGGCCAAATAAAGCATTACCTTCTTGAGCAAATCTTGAAGTACCCCATCCAGTTTCTTTAGCTGCTTGGGCAATTGCTAATGATACTGGTATTTCATCTAATCTAATTTTAAGTGTAGACAAATCTCTAGAAGAAACACCATATTGCTTAAATTTTTTTTCAATCCATTGCTTTTCAAGGTCGGTATTATTATTTTTATTAATAATATTAAAAAGAGTTTTTCTATCTAATCTAATATTATTATTTTCTTTTATAATTAAAGGTAAAATTATTTGAATAAAAAACTCTTTTCTTTTTTTAGTGTTTTCAATCATTTTAATTTCTTCAGGAAGTAAGGTTAAAGCTACAGGCTTAACCAGCTTTTTTTTTCTAACATCTTTTAAATTATAGTTAGTATCTTCAAATAATTGTTTTATAGTTGAAGCACTTAGTCTAACAGAATCAGCTTCTAAATCATTCAAGCTAAAAATATCAATTAGCAAATCTTCTTCCCTCGAAATTTCTATATCTTCTTTGGTTGTATCTTTGCTATCTAGTGTATATGCTAAAATTTTTTTTGAATTATTCGTAAATTCTTTCGTATTAAAATTTTTTTCAGCGAAATTTATAAATATCGGAGTGATGTAAAAAAAGGAAACTATAACAATACTACTTAAAAATATTCTTGATATTGAGTTAATGCTATCTTTATAAATAAAATTTGTATTTTTTTTATTTTCTATAAAAGTTAATTCTAATTGGCTAATATTTTTATTTTTTAGTTTTGTCTTAGTTTTTTTCGGTGTTTTTACTTTCATAAATTATCCTTATATCGCCACTACCTCTTTAACTTCAGGCAAATAATGACAAAGAAGATTTTGAACACCTTGCTTAAGAGTCATTGTTGAGCTAGGACATCCCGAACAACTACCTTGCAACTGAACTTTAACTACCCCGTCTTTAAATTCTTTAAATTTAATATCTCCACCATCCTTTGCAACTGCTGGCCTTATTTTTTGATCTAAAATCTTAATTATTTTCTTTTCAATTTCATCAAAATCATTTGACTCAACTATATTTTCATCAATAACAAATTCTTTTCCATCAGAATAAAAATCATTAATCAATGAAATTACAATATGTTTTATGTCATCCCATTTACAAGAGTTATTTTTGTTAACTGAAATAAAATCTTCCCCTAAAAAAATTCCCTCAACACCATTAACTGAAAGTAAATTTCTCACTAAATCATTTTGTATTTCATTTTTTTTTGTAATTTCATAAGGTCCACTATTTGAAACTTTCTTACCAGGTAAAAATTTTAAAGAGTTTGGATTTGGAGTTATTTCAGTTTGAACGAACATGAAGATATATATAGTTAGTATTTTAAAAATTAAAACTTGATAATAGTTTATTACTAAAAACCCACTATTTCCTTAATTCTTTCAATTTTTTTTGATGCAATTAAATTAGCTTTTTCAACTCCTTCTAGAAGAATTTGATCTAAATATTTTTGATCAGATAATAATTTTTTTATTTCTAGTGATATAGGTCCAATTTTATCAACCAAAACTTGCGATAATTTTTCTTTAAATTCAGAAAAATTTTTTCCGGCAAAAGTCTCTACTGATTTTTCCAAGGTAGAGTTAGTAAGACTCGCATAAATACCTATTAGATTTTTAGCTTCTAATCTTCCTGCAATTTCTTCTAAATTTTTTGGCATTGGTAATGGATCGGTTTTAGCCTTTTTAATTTTACTTATTATTTGGTCCTTTTCATCAGTTAAATTTATTCTACTTGAAGCAGATAATTCTGATTTGCTCATTTTCCTAGATCCATCTTTTAGACTCATTATTCTAGAGAATTCTTTTTGAATTAAAGGTTCTGGAACCTGTAAAAAATTTTCTACATCAAAATCATTATTAAATTTTTGCGCAATATCTCTACATAATTCTAAATGTTGTTTTTGATCTTCGCCAACTGGAACATGAGTTGCATCATAAAGTAGAATATCTGCTGCCATCAAAACAGGATAAGAATACAAACCTATGCTTGCTTTTTCTTTATCTTTTCCAGCCTTTTCTTTGAATTGTGTCATTCTATTTAACCAACCCATTCGAGCAACACAACTTAATATCCAAGCTGCTTCGGCGTGAGCAGCTACTTTTGACTGATTGAAAATTATACTTTTTTTGGGATTTATTCCACTAGCAATAAAAGTTGCAACTGTTTCTCTAATATTCTTTTTTAATTCCCTTGGATCTTGTTTAACTGTAATAGCATGAAGATCTACAACACAAAAAATACATTTATTTTCATTTTCATTATTTAATGAAACAAAATTTTTAATAGCTCCTAGATAATTTCCTAAGTGAAGATTACCAGTGGGCTGAACTCCTGAAAAAATTTTTTTAGCCATATTTTTAATACTTTAATTTAATCTCACTCATTTTAAAAGCTTTGATAATATATGAAACAAATAAATAAAATAATAAACTTAATACTACGCATATAATTAAATAAAATGATTTTATATTTTGATTAAATGCGAGTTCTTCTTGAAAGTAAGTTATTAAAAAGTTAAAAAATATTCCCATCAATAAAGAAGTAGTTAGTATTTTTATAAATCTTACAATAAATATATTGTTAAAATAAAAAAGACCTCTATTTTTTAAAAAGATAAATAATAACAATGCATTAAGCCACGAAGATATAGTTGTAGCTATAGGAATTATAATAAAACCTATTTGATTGAAATAATAAATACTAATTATGATATTTATTAATACAGAAATAAAAGAAATATAAAATGGAGTTTTTGTGTCATGATTAGCAAAAAAGAAACTTGAGAAAACTTTAATTATAGAAAAAGCAGGCAAACCAAAAGCAAAATAATAAAGGGCCATTCCAGAATTTATTACTGACACTTTGTCAAAAGAACCATAACCAAATAAAGCTGAAATGATTTGTTCAGAACCAATTAATAATGCAACTGATCCCGGGAGACTTAAAAATAAACTTAACTCTAAAGCTTTATTTTGAATTAATAAAACTTTATCCTTTTTTTTTGATTGAACATATCTTGAAAGTTGAGGAAGTATTACAACACCAATTGCTACACCTGCAATTGCTAAGTTTATTTGGTAAATTCTATCTGCATAATATAGATAAGAAACTGCACTTGCTTGAAAAGAAGCAATAATAGTCCCAACTAAAATATTAATTTGCGTAACACCAGAAGAAAAAATGCTCGGTAAAAGTTTTTTAAAAAATATTTTAACTTTATTATTGGTTTTAATTTTAAAATCAAACTTTATAAAATAAAATTTCCTCACAAATTTATATAAAAAAAATAGTTGTAAAATACCTGCCAAAGAAACTCCGAAAGATAAATAAAAAATAAGATTATCACCAAGTGTTTTGGATAGTAATAAAGTTAAAATTAAAATTATATTTAAAATTATAGGAGCTGCTGATGCCGCTGCAAACTTATTATGTGAATTCAAAATTGCTGAAAAAAAAGAAGCTAAACTGACAAATAATAAAAATGGAAAAGTTATTCTAGTTAAATTTATTGCTAACTCCATTTTTTCTATATCATCAACAAATCCTGGGGCAATAATTGATACAAATACTGGCATAAAAATTTCCACAACAAGCACCAGAACAAATAAACTTAAGAATAAAAGATTAAAAATACTATTAGCAAATTTATTTGATTGTTTTTTTCCTTTAACCATTTCTGACGTATAACTTGGTACAAAGGCTGCATTAAAAGTTCCTTCTGAGAATAATCTTCTAAATGTATTTGGAATTCTAAAAGCAACAAAAAAAACATCTGCAAGAACACTAGTGCCGAGAAAAATAGCAATAAGAATATCTCTTATGTATCCAAGTATTCTGCTTATTAATGTAAAAAATCCAAATGTACTAGTTGACTTAATTAAGTTCATAAATCATATTAGTCTTAATTTTATCCTAATTGTATACCTAATTATCATAAATGAAAAAAACAAAGATTGACCATTACACTGATAAAGAAGCTCTAGATTTTCATAAAAACAAAAAACCAGGAAAGATTGAGATTATTTCCTCAAAAAATATGACCACTAAGAGAGATCTTGCTTTGGCTTATTCTCCTGGTGTTGCTGCCCCTGTAAAAATGATTAGTGAGAATCCAGAAACTGTTTATGATTATACAAGTAAAGGTAATTTAGTAGCTGTAATAAGTAATGGTTCTGCAATTTTAGGAATGGGTAATTTGGGAGCACTGGCTTCAAAACCAGTTATGGAAGGTAAAGCAGTTTTGTTTAAAAGATTTGCAGATATTGATTCGATCGATCTGGAAATTGACTGTACAGATACAAATGAGATTATTAATTCAATAAAAAACTTTTCTCCTAGCTTTGGCGGAATAAATTTAGAAGATATTGCTGCACCTGATTGTTTTATAATTGAACAAAAATTAAAAGAAATTTTAGATATACCAGTTTTCCATGATGATCAGCATGGAACTGCAATAATCACAACAGCTGCATTAATAAATGCACTAGACATTAGTGGTAAATCAATTAATGAAATAAAAATAGTTGTTAATGGAGCTGGTGCTTCAGCTCAAGCATGCACTGAATTATTTAAAAATTCTGGTGCACTAAGTCAAAATATAATTATGCTAGATCGAAAAGGTGTAATCTATAAAGGAAGACCTGGTGGTATGGACCAGTGGAAATCAAGATATGCTAATGAAACTAAACTTCGAACACTTGAGGAAGCAATTAACGATGCGGATGTTTTTTTAGGCTTATCTGCAAAAGGGGTATTAAAAAAAGAATTAGTAAAAACAATGGCTAAAAAACCAATAATTTTTGCATGTGCCAATCCTGATCCAGAAATTACTCCTGAAGAAATAAATGAGGTAAGAAATGATGCTATTATAGCAACTGGTAGATCGGATTATCCAAACCAAGTAAATAATTTAATAGGTTTTCCATATATTTTTAGAGGTGCTTTAGACGTGAGATCAAAGACTATTAATGAAGAAATGAAAGTTGCTGCAGCGAAAGCTATAGCTGAACTTGCTAGAGATGACGTTCCTGATGAAGTTGTTGCAGCAATGGGTGGGGAAAGACCTCACTATGGTAAAGATTATATAATACCCTCTACATTCGATCCAAGATTAATTAGCGTTATTCCTGCTGCTGTTGCGAGGGCTGCAATGGACAGTGGGGTTGCAAGAAAAAATATTGATAACTTTGAAATATATAAAGATCAACTTAAACAAAGATTAGATCCTACTGTAACCATAATGCAAGGAATTAATTCTTATATTAAAAAAAATCAAAAAAGAATTGTGTTTGCTGATGGAGAGGATGAAAATACTCTTAAAGCTGCGATTGCTTTTAAAAATTCAAAATTAGGTACTCCAATTCTAGTTGGTAAAGAAGATAAAATAAAAGAACAAATTCATAATATTGGGTACAGTGAAAATTTTGATATTGAGATTGTAAACTCTAAAGATGAAGAGAAAAGAAATAGATATGTAAAACATTTGTTTAAAAAACTACAAAGAGAACAAGGATTGTTAGAAAGGGATTGTGATAGACTAGTAAGAAATGATAGAGTTGTTTGGGCTACTAGTATGGTTGCATGTGGAGACGCAGATGGTGCTGTAACTGGAAACACAAGACGTTTTGGGTCTTCCCTTGAAAAAATTAAACAAGTAGTTGAAGTAAGAGAAGGTGAAATCATGTTTGGATTAAATATGGTAGTACATAAAGGTAAAACTATTTTTGTTGGTGATACTAGTGTACACGAATATCCCACTTCTGAACAAATGGCAGAAATAGCCATTTCTACTGCTAGAGTTGTTAGACTATTTGGTTTTGAACCCAAAGTAGCTTTTGTATCTCACTCTACATTTGGACAGCCTTTAACTAGTAGGACTAAACATATAAGAAGAGCAGTAGATATTTTAAAAGAAAAAAATGTAGATTTTGAATTCGATGGCGATATGCAGCCTGATGTAGCTCTTAATTTAGAATATGAAGAGCTTTATCCTTTTTCAAAAATTGTTGGAAAAGCAAATATATTAATTATGCCTGGACAACATAGTGCTGCAATATCTTATAAAATGATGAAAACTCTTGGAGATACAAAAGTGATTGGTCCTCTATTAATTGGTCTTGGTCTTCCAGTAGAAATTGCTCCACTAAGATCATCAACATCAGAGATAATTAATTTGGCTTCAGTAGCCGCATACTCTTCAGACATAATTGATTATAAAAAATAAAGTTTATTCTTTTTGTATTCTTAAATCTTCAACAAGTATAATACTAGCAATAACTTTTTCTACATCTAATATTTCTTTAGCTTCACTTATAACTAAATCTTTTTCTTCAGAAGTCATTGCAATTCCATAAACATAAATTTTTTTCTTGTATGTATCAATTTGATAATTAGTAGCTTTAATATTCTTATTTAAAATTAAAGCTGTTCTAAGTTGAGAAGTAATAAGAATATCTTTAGCAGATTGTTTAAAATTAAAATCTTCTTTAATCTTAATATCATTACGAACAGATCTGGCTCCCTTAGTCTCCCAAGCTAATTTGGTTAATTGAAGTTTTTCTTCAGGGTTTTCTACTTTTCCAGTTAAAAAAATTCTACCATCAAGTACTTTAGATTTGACCGCCAAAAGATATTTTTTATCTCTAATCAACATTCTAGCTGTGAAATTTTTTTGCATAATTGAGTCATCCATTTGAGTTCCAACAGTTCTTGGATCCAATGCAACAGATACTCCTGTTCCGAAAATACCCTTTGAAGATACACCTACACATCCAGAAAAAACAATTCCAACCAAAAATATGAATATAAATTTAATTTTCATTTTTTAACTTTAAGCAATAATTATAAATTTCTTTTTTTGATATATCCTTATTTTGTACAATAAAATTTGTTATTTCTTTTATGCTAAATTTATTAATCATTTTACTTATAATTACCTTATCTGATTCATTCAATCTTTGCGAAATATTTTTATAATTTTCTTTTTCTGAAATAACAATTGTAAGTTCTCCTTTTGGTTCTTTTGTAAATGGTTGTAAATCATCAATATTTTTTCTAATATATTCTTCATATATTTTTGAAATTTCTCTACAAAAGATTATTTTTCTTCCACTAAAAAAAAATTTTAACTCTGGTATTATCTTATTAATTTTTTTAGCTGATACAAAAAAAACAAATGATCCCTCAAAATTTGAAAATTTTTTTAAATCATTTTTTAAAACTTGTTTTTTATCAGGTAAAAAACCATAAAAGAAAAATTTTTCAGAAAAACCACTAATAGATACTGCTGTTGCCACGGCTGATGGTCCAGGAATAGGAATAACCTTGATATCATTTTTTACACATTCATTAATTAAAATAGCACCAGGGTCAGAAATACTTGGTGTGCCTGCATCAGAAATTAAAGAAATTTTTTCACCTGATTTTAAAAGATTGATTATTTTATTTAAATTTTTTTTTTCATTAAATTTATGATTTGAAATCAATCTTGATGTTATTTCATACTTATCTAACAAAATTTTTGAAACTCTTGTGTCTTCGCATAAGATATAGGAAGAATTTTTAAGCGTTTCAATAGCCCTGAAAGTAATATCTTTTAAATTTCCTATTGGAGTTGAAACTAAATAAAGACCATTTTCATTATCTTTTAATTTGAATTGTGATTTTATGATCATAATTAAGCTTAAAAAATATTATAGTATCATCAAAATGAAGAAAATTATTAAAATTATTCTTTTTATCTTGCTAAACTTTTCAATTGGTTTTTTACAAACGGTACAAACTGCTGAAAAAATAAAAATTGGACTTTTAGTTCCAATGACAGGTTCTAATAAAGATCTGGGACAGTCAATTATTAAAGCTGTAAGACTAGCTGTAAAGGATATTAATAGCAATTTAATAGAAATTATTCCAAAAGATACAGCTACAAAACCTAATCAAACTCTTAAATCTGCATTTGAGTTAAAAAAAATGGGTGTAAAAGTAATTATTGGTCCTGTATTTCATGAAAGTTTATCTTACTTGGATGAAATGAAAGATTTAACTTTTTTGTCTTTAACTAATAAAACCTTAGATTTACCAAAAAATGTAATTTCTGCAGGAATTAATTCTACTTCTCAATTAAACACTATAAAAAAATTTTTAGAATTAAATAAAATTAAAAAGACTATTTTTTTGATACCAATGCAAGATTTTGAATTTGAAGTAAAAAAAGGAATTAAAAATTCAAGAATTAAAATTTTTAAAGATTATGTATATGATATTGAACCAACTAAATTGACTAACCAAATCGAAGAAATTACTAATTATAAAATTAGAAAACAAAATTTAGAAGATGAAATTTATAGAATAAAAAATTCTAATGAATTAAATAAAGAAATAAAAATAAAGAGATTAGAAAAAAGATACACATTAGGTGGTTTAAATTTTGATGCAGTAGTGATTGCTGACTTTGATGAAAGTTTGAAAAGTGTAAGCACCTCACTATTGTATACTGACGTATCACCAAAAAATAAATATTTTATAACATTAAATCAATGGTTTGATGAAAGCTTATTGAAAGAAACAGACATTCAACCATTATATTATCCATCAATAAATAAGAATAATTTTGATAATTATAAAAATAAGTATTTTGATGAATTTAATGAATATCCCTCACATTTATCCTTATTAAGCTATGATCTTGTAGGTCTTATTTACTATCTATCTTTGAAAACAAGCCTTTCCAACTTAAACAAACTTTTTAAAAAGAAAAATTCATTCAAAGGAAAGATAGGTATTTTTGATATCAAAGATAATAAAATTAATCATATATTAAATTTTTATAAAATTGAAAATCAAAAACTTATAGAAATTTTTTAATTTTTTTAAAAGCATCAAAACGATGATCAA
>MDTG01428993.1_pt1 | contig 11334 bp, 10 predicted proteins | sample 811421 | NCBI WGS metagenome assembly MDTG01 (sample SAMN05326645, study PRJNA326480) | marine metagenome | isolation source: seawater | place: Pacific Ocean: South East | collected 2011
AAATGTACAATTTATTGATGTTAGGGATAAAGAAAGTTTTGCTAAGGGAACTATTGGAAATGCAATTCATTTGGATAAAGCATTTCTTGAATTTTATTTAGCTGAAGGTAGTCCTTTAGAAAATGATTTCTTCAAAAAAAATCCAGACAAAGAATATGTTGTCTTTTGTGGTGTAGGTGGCCAAGGTACTTTGGCAACTAAGACAATGCAAGAGATGGGTATTAAAAATGTTAAAAATATTACTGGTGGTATTGCTGAGTGGGAAAAGATAAAATAATAATAATAATAATAATTTATTAGAAGAATTAATTTTAAAGATAGAATTTTAACTCACAAGGCAACATAACGCACCATTAATTTTTTAAATTTTCTAGATAAGAATAAATATTTTTCATTTTTACAAATTTACAAAAGCCTTTAGGAAACATTTCTCTAGTTGTAAATCCTCCTCCAGTCATTGTCCAAATGTCAACCCTAAGAGTGTTAAGTTCTATAGAATAAACTCTATCTCTTATGCTGTTATTATTTAAAAAAATATTTATATAAGATAGCTCTAAATCAGTATCGTAGTAATATTCAGTAATTCTTGTTTTATTATTAATATCAGTATCAATAACCTTTACTTTGTCATCAGAAATAAAATCAAATCCCCAAAGTAATTTTGAGCACAACAATTGTTGTTTTGCAAAATCTTTACTCTCTATAGCTAAAGATTGGAAAGAATAAAATAATGATAAAACAAATAAAAATCTTACTGTAAAATTTAGCATATAATAATTTAGAGTTTTGCAAAATCTTCTAATTTATCTGATGTAAAATATATACCTGAATCTTTATTTTCAACTATTTTAATAATAGCTTTAGCTACATCAATTGCTGGTATAGCTTTAAAAGACCTCATTTTGCCTATAAATATATATGATAATCTTTTAAAAAAAAATTGTGCAATACTTTCACCTATTCTAGTTTCATTTCTAATACCTAATAATAAAGATGGCTTAATAATTGCTATAAAGTTGAAGGATAATTTTTTTATCTCACTTTCTGCTTTTCCCTTATTTTGTAAATAAAGATTTTTACTATTTTTGTTAGCTCCACCCGACGACACATAAATAAATGAATCAACATTGTTATCTTTTGCTAATTTAGCAATTTTTACTGGCAGTTTATACTCAGTGTTTATATATTTAATTTTACTTGGTGTTTGTTTTTTTGTGGTTCCAATACAAAAAAAACAATCATTACCAGAAATAAGATGAGCATAATCATTAATTTTATCAAAATCAATTTTATGTACTTCTAATTTAGGATTTTTAATTTTTATCTCTTTTCGTGTAAATATTTTAATTTTTGAATAATTGTTATTCTGAATTAACAAATTCAATAAATTGTTACCGACTAAACCAGTAGCACCAAATAAAATTGCTGATTTCATATAAATAAATTATATCTAGTATTTAATGAGTTTACTTCAATAAACACCTATTGAAAAGTGAATTTATTACTTAAAAATTTATTAATTTTCTGGTAGTTTAATAAAATACTATAAAATATGAAAATCCATAATCTAAAAAATGAAAAAATTAATAAGAAATTTTTTAAGCAAATATAAATTCGTTCAGGGAGATATTAACCGTAACGATAGAATAGGAATGTTACATAAGTGTTGGGGTCATGTATTTAGTAATCATTTATTTGGAGATTATGTAGAATTCGGTGTTTATAAAGGAGATACCCTTGTACAAAGTGTTAAACAATACAAACAATACAAATCATGGTTAAACGATCAAAAACGATCAAATGAAAAGTGGAGAGTCGATATTGCCTTAAAATCAGACTTAAATAATCAAATTTATTTTCATGGTTTAGATACATTTGAAGGAATGCCTGAAAATAATGAAAGAAATTTTATTTATAATAAGGGAAGTTTTATAAGTTCATATGAAGAAACACAAAAAAAAATGCTCTCATTAAAAGAAAAGATTTTTTTATATGAAGGAGTTTTTAAAAATCAAAAAAAACATTTAGTAAATAATCTTAAAAATAGAAAAGTTTCTATAGTTAATATTGATTGTGATATTTATAGTTCTACAATTGATAGTCTTGAGATAATAAATGAATACATGCAGATAGGTTCAATAATTTTATTTGATGATTATAATGGTTTTAATGCTAATAATGAAGAAGGGCAAAGAAAGGCTCTAGCTGAATTTAAAATGAAAACAAATTGGGTCATTGAGCCATTTTTTACATATATGTATTCTGGACAATCTTTTATAATTTGTGGAAGAAAATAATTTATTACAATTTAAATTAAATATCAATTAATATTAATAATACCAAGTGAAGCAGAGTCTTCTAAGAATAAGAATAATTTATTATCTTTAAAAACTATATCTCTAGTTCTTTCAAACACCTCTACTCTCTTCAAATTATTAAGTTGATTATCTGAATTTAATTCAAAAAAATAAAGAGATCCATCTTTCAATGAACTAGTAACATATTGATTCTTTTCAATTTTTTCAATTTGTGAAATTCCTATTGAGGGAACAAAAGCATGTACCGGTTCTATAAAACCATATTCCTTATGAGATTTATATAATGGATATTTTTCATATTTTGATATATTTGATTCTTTTTTTCCACCATAATGTTCCCCATAAGAAGAAATAGCCCAGCCATAGTTAGGTATTTCGTTACTATCTAAATCCTTAATTTCAATTAAATTAATCTCATCGCCTCCTTGAGGCCCGTGTTCAGTTTCTAAAATAAAATTATTATCTCTATCAAAATACAAACCTTGAGGATTTCTATGTCCCATGGAAACAATTTCATATTCCTCAGTATTAATATTAATCTTAATGATTTTACCATTAATTGAATTTTTATCTTGAGCTAAATACCTACTTATGTAACAGCCAACTGTTAAAATAATATGATTATCATCATACTGAACAATTCTTCCTCCTGCTGACTGAACATTAAATTCATTATCTTTATTGTTTTTAGAATTAACACATTGTTTAGATTTGAAAACTTGTTTGAATTCTATTTCATCATAATTTATTTCACCTGAAATAACACTTGTATTCCAACAATCTTTTTTTATCTCATCAATATATGAGACAAAAATTTTATTTTTATGAATAGTCAAATCTCTTAAAGCTACAACAGGGTGCCAGCCAGAATCATTAAAACTCTTAAAACTTATAAATTCATTAATATTATTTTTAATTTGATTAAAAATTATACCCTTTTGATCACTATAATTTTTTGTATATCCAAGAACTCCACGAGTTGAGATAATAAATAAATTGTCTAAATGAAAATCAATATATCCACTTCCAGGAAATCTGTTATTAATTCCTGCATAAAAACCGTTAACCAAATTATATTTAGATAAAGTATATCCATTATTTAGTTCAATATTTTCTGCTTTATCAGTCTTAATATCCTTGTTACTTTGTTTAAAAGCTAATTCAATATGAATCAATTCTTTATAAAGGAGTTGAAGTTCTTTAGTTTTTTTTACTATAACCTTTTCTTGTCGTGATATTATTTTATGAGGAAAAAAATATTTTATAACAAAACTTTTTAAATTCGGATTTAATGAGTCTTTAATACTTCTTAATTTATCATCTTTACCAATAAAAAAATTAGTTGAAAAATATATAACAGGAATAAATAATATTATTAATATTAATATGATAGTTATATTTTTTTTTTTCATAATGGTTAAGCTTATTTTTATAATAATTTAAAAAGATAAATCAATCTTTAGTTATGCTTAAACTATATAGTTATTACAAAATATTTAAATCTTTAAATTTAGTCCTCATTACTATAGTATGGCCAAATAGTAACAAAAAAAAATAAATATATAAAAAAAATGATTAGTTTAACTGAATATTTAATATTATGAAAAATATAAAAAACACTAAATCCAACCTTAATAATAGTGAAAAAGAATACTTTAAAAAATCATATGAATTATTTTTAAATAATTATAAAAAATATTACGAAAATCCATTTATGCTAACCTCCAGGCAAAGTTTTGCATCTAGCTATGCTAGAATTAAAATTTATGAGTTAGTAAAAAATATAAAAGGTTCAATAGTTGAATGTGGAGTTAACAAAGGAAATAATTTATTACTATTTTATCATTTATTAGCTTGTAATGAGCCAACTTCATTTAACGATAAAGTAATCGGATTTGATTCATTTGAAGGATTTCAAAGCATTGATAAAATTAAAGATAATAAAAAAATTAAAAAAGATTCTTTTAAAAATGCTGACTATAATCATCTAAGCAAAATAACTGAATTAAATCAACTAAATGATATAATTAAAAATATACCGAGAGTGCAGATTGTTAGAGGAGATGCAGTTAAAACTATACCTAAATACGTCAAAAATAACAAAAGTTTAATTATAAGATTATTATATTTAGATTTTGATTTATATAAGCCAACTATTGTAGCATTAAAAAATCTTTATGATTTAGTTCCAATTGGAGGAGTAATAGTATTTGATGAAATAGGTAATGAAAGATGGGTTGGAGAAACAATAGCGTATAAAGAATTTTTTAATAAGAATAAAGTAAGATTAAAAAAATTTGATTTTGAACCTTATTTATCTTATTTCATTAAAGAGTAGATTTATTCTAATTACATGCAATTCTTTTAAATATTATTAAATGAAAAAAATAATTATAAAAATCTTTAAATTATTTTTTAATTATGGTGACAAAAAAATTAAATATTTAATTAATAATTTATTAGATGATAAAATACTTTTATTAGATATAGGTGCTGCAGGTGGAATAAATAAAAGATGGGAAATAATTTCTAATAATTTATCTACTAGTTTAGTTGAGCCTAATATTGATAATGCTAAAATTCTAGAAACTAGAGGTTATAATGTTATTAAAAATTGTTTTTATAAAGAAAGTAATAAAGAATTAATTTTGTACGAAACTAGAGATAAATATTGCTCAAGTTTGCTTCAGCCAAACAAATATTATTTAAATAAATTTTTTGAAAGTGAAAGATTCGATGTAATTAATAAAATTAAAGTTTCTTCAACAACAATTGATAAAGAGTTTAAAAATTTACAAATACCAAACTTTATCAAAATTGATACTGAAGGAAGTGAATTAGAAATCTTAAAGGGAGCTAATTCAAGTCTAAAAAATGTAATGGGAGTTGAAATTGAATGTGTTTTTAATCATTTAAGGACAGGCCAACCTCAATTTTCTGAAATAAAAAATTTTTTAGAAGAATACAATTTTCAATTTATAGATTTTTTGCATATAACTAGATGGGAACAAAATAAACAAAGATCATTTGGTATTCCACAAATTACAGACTGTTTGTTTTTTAAAAAACCAGAAGTAATCTTTAGTGCTTTTAAAGATGAATTGATTAATGAAAAAATGCTTTGTCAATATTTAGCTTTGCTGGCCATATATAATAGATCAGATATCTTGTTTTTTTTTGTAAAAAACCTAAATTCAAAATTAATTAATAAATATAAATTAAAAAATCTTTATAATTTAATTGATAAAAAAATAACAAAACTTAATTATTTAGAAAGATTGTCATTATTTGTTAAAAATTGTATTCACTATCAAATTTGATAAATTTTGAAATTAGTGAATTAAATCCTATGGCTTTTCGAAGATCTAATGTAAATTTAAATATATTATTCTTAAATAATGATTTTTAAAAATTTATTAATTATACAAGCTAGAATGGATTCAACCAGATTACCTGGAAAGGTAATGATGAATATAGGTAAGTATAAAATCATTGAATTTTTAATTAAAAGAATTTCAAAATCTAAAAAAATAAACAAAATATTAGTAGCAACTTCTAAAAATATGAAAGATGATGCGCTTTGTGAATTTTTATCGCAAAAAAAAATTAATTTCTATAGAGGGGAAGAATTTAATGTTTTAAAAAGATTTTATAACGCATCAATAAAATATAATCCAAAATATATTATAAGAATAACTGCAGACTGTCCTTTAATTGATAGCAAAATGATTGATAAAATGATTAAAATTTTTGAATCTAATAGTTTTGATTATATCAGTAATACTAATCCACCTACATTTCCAGATGGGCTGGATATTGAAATATTTACTTTTATGTCATTAAAAGATGCTTACAAAAATGCAAAAACAAAATATGAAAAAGAACATGTAACTCCTTATATTAAGTTAAAAAAGAAAAACAAAAAATTTAACTATGAAAATAAAGTCGATTTATCAGAAAATAGGTGGACTATTGATCAAAAAGAAGATTATGATTTGATAAAAAAAATTTTTAAAAAACTTAATAATAAAGTTTTTTTTGATTGGGAAATGGTATTAAGATTGAAAGAAAAACATCCCAATATTTTTAAATCTAATATTAAAATTAAAAGAAATGAAGGCGCTAAAATGAATACCTCTCAAAAACTTTGGACTCGTGCTTTAAAAGTTATTCCTAATGGAAATATGTTTTTATCAAAAAATCCAAATCAGTTTCTTCCAGATATTTGGCCTGCTTATTTTTCTAAAGCAAAAGATAGCTATGTTTGGGATTTAGACAAAAAAAAATATTTTGACTTTTGTACTATGGGAGTAGGGACAAATATTTTAGGTTATAGTAATAAGATAATAGATAAGGCTGTTAAATCAAATATTTCTAATGGAACTATGTCTTCATTAAACTGCCCAGAAGAAGTTTTTCTATCTGAAAGATTATTAAGTATTCATAAAGAATTTAATATGGTCAAACTAGCTAGAACTGGAGGCGAAGCCAACTCAATTGCGATTCGTATTGCCAGAGCTAATACAAATAAACAAAAAGTTCTAATTTGTGGTTATCATGGTTGGCATGATTGGTATTTAGCAGCTAATCTGTCCAGTAATCAAAATTTAGATAATCATTTGCTACCTGGACTTAGCCCTCTAGGTGTGCCAAATTATCTTAAAAATACAACTTATACATTTGAATATAACAATTTTAACGATTTTAAAAAGAAAATTGAGTCAGATAAACAAATTGGAATAGTTAAAATGGAAGTAGCCAGGACTGTTGAACCTAAAAATAGTTTTTTGCAAAAAATTAGAAAGTATACCAAAAAAAATAATATAATTTTAATTTTTGATGAATGCACAACAGGTTTCAGGGAATCTTTTGGTGGTTTATATAAAAAGTATAAAGTTATACCTGATATAGCAGTTTTTGGTAAAGCAATTGGAAATGGTTATCCAATAACTGCAATTCTTGGAAAAGACAATGTGATGAAAAAATCTTCAGAAACTTTTTTAAGTAGCACATTCTGGTCAGATAGAATTGGACCTACTGCAGCTATTGCAACTATAGATTTAATGGAAAAAACTAAATCATGGGAAATAATAATTAAAAAAGGTAAAAATATAAAATCCAGATGGAAAAAATTGTTTGCTAAATATTCATTAAATGTAAATATTTGGGGATTGAATGCTATAATTGGGTTCAATTTTTTATCAAAAAATAACCTAAAATATAAAACATATATTAGCCAAGAATTACTAAAAAAAAATATACTAGCCTCAAATTTGGTTTATATAGCTGTAAGTCATAATGATAAAGATATTGATAGATATTTTTATGAACTTGAAAAAATAATAAAAAATATAAAGATTTTTGAAGAATGTGGAGTTAAAAATTTTATAGATAATAAAATAGCTAATAAATTTTTTAAAAGACTTAATTGATGATTAATTTAAAAAAAAATAAATTAAAGTTTGCACAACTGAAAAAGAAACCTACTGAAAACTTTCTTTTAAAATATTATAAAGAAATATATTTTCAAAATAATAAGGCCTACTATAAAAAAAAATACAATAATGACGAGCAGACTTATATAAATTCAAAAATTAAACAAAAATATCAAAATATAAATAGATTAAGAAAAAGTAAATTAGTCGGTAAAGTTTTAGATATAGGATGTGGAAAATGTGAATTTATTAGTTTTTTTAAAAAAAAAGGATGGGGAGTAACTGGAATTGAACAAAGTGAATATTCATTAAATAATAAAAGTATTAAAAATTCTGTATTAATAGGTAATGCAAATGAAATAATTAAGAGATTAATTAAACAAAATAAAAAATATGATCTAATATCATTGAATAATGTACTTGAACACTTACTAGATCCCGTAATTATTATTAATCTTATAAAAAAACTTTTAAAAAAAAATGGTATTCTATCAATCAATATACCTAATGATGAGTCTTTGTTCCAAAAATTTTTAATAAAGAATAAGATTGTAAAAAGAAATTACTGGGTGGCATATCCGGACCACATAAACTATTTTGATATAAAATCATTTGAATATTTTATTAATCAACTTGGTTTAAAAGTTGTAGATAGCATATCAGACTTTCCAATTGAGTTGTTCTTGTTAAATAGTAATTCAAACTATGTAGAAAATAAAAGTACAGGAAGAGGAGCTCATTTATCAAGAATTAAATTTGAGATATTTTTAATGAATAATTTTAAAATAGATGAAATAAATGAATATTACAGATCAATGTCTAAATTAGGCATTGGGAGAAATATCAATTATTTATGTAAATTCAAATAATTAAAACAGTGCTTAAATATAATTACAAAATTTTAAAAAATAGAAAGTTAAAAATAAATGAATACTTTTTGAAATCTATAGACGAAAATTCAATTGAAAAAATTAGAAAATGGAGAAATAAACAAATAAATATTTTAAGACAAAAAAATCAACTATCTACAGAAGATCAAAAAATATATTTTCAAGATAAAATAAAAAAAGAAATAAACAAAAAACAACCAAAGCAAATAATATTATTATTTTGTTATAAAAAAGTTATTCTGGGTTATGGTGGTATTACAAACATAAGTTGGTTAGCAAAAAGAGGTGAATTATCTTTTTTATTAGATAACAAATATGCAAATAAAAAAATCGATTCTGAATACTACTTTCCGATTTTCTTACAATTAATAAAAGAATTAGCTTTTAATGTTTTAAAATTAAATATTATATGGAGTGAAACTTATTCTATAAGACCAAACTATATAAGACAACTTGAATTAAATTCTTTTGTTAATGTTGGGATTATAAAAAATAATAGAGAAATAAATAATCAAATTTATGATACATATTATCATGAGATTATTAATCAAAAGTTTAAAAAAACAAAAAAAAATAATTTTTTCTTTAATTCTATCTATGGGAACATACTAATTACTAGTTCGTCAAAAAAAATACCTTTAATGAAAGAAATTTACAAATCTATAAAAGTAATTGACCAAAACATAAAATTAATAGCTGGAGACTATAATAATAATGTATTATCAAAACATTTTGCAGATCAATTTTGTAAGATGCCAGTCACTATAGAAACAAATTTTAAACAAATTTTAAATATTTTAATAAAATTTAATATAAAAGTAGTAATTCCAACCAGAGATAGTGAATTAGTTTTTTGGTCAAAAAATAAATCAAAATTTGAAAAAAAAGGTGTTAAAATTTTAATTAATAACTTGCAAAAAATTATAACGTGTAATGATAAGTTGAAATTTTATAAAACATTAAAATCTAAAAATATCAAAACACCTAGATTATTATATAAAAATGCAAAAAATTTAAAAAAACTAATAATAAAGGAAAGATATGATTCTTCTAGTTTGATTCAAAAAAATATATCCAAAAATAAGATCCAAATACTCTCAAAAAAATTTCAAGATCCATTTATTCAAGAATTTATTAAAGGTGAAGAAATTAGTGTCGATGTATGGTCAAGTAAATATAATAAAAAAAATTATTTTATTTCAAGAACTAGAAATTTAATTATTGATGGAGAATCAAAGATAACAAAAGGTTTTGATGATAAAAAATTAAATAATATAGTTGAAAGAATAATTAGTAAATTAAAATTAGAAGGCCCTTATATGTTTCAATTTATTTTTGATAAAAGAAATTATTACCTGATTGATTGTAATCCAAGAATTGGAGGAGCTTCAACTTATTCTATGAATAATGGTTTAGAAATGATCTTATGGTCATTAATAGAAATATATAAATTAGAAAAAAAATTTCATATAAAGTTTAATAAAAGATTAAATTTAAATACACTAGTTAGAATTCCATTTGACAAATTCCAATAAAATAATAATTTTTGATTTAGATGATACTCTTTATAATGAAGAAAGTTTTTTTCTTTCAGGCATACAAAATGTAGCAATTTTTTTAAGCTATAGATTTAAATTGAATAAAAATTTATTAAATAATTACATGATGAATTATTTTAAAAAAAATGGAAGAAATAAAATTTTTAATCAAACACTTAAATATTTTAAAATATATACAATTAAAAATTTGAATCTTTGTATCCAAATTTATAGATATTCTAATAGAAAAATATATTTAAATAATGACTCAAAATTTATTCTTAATTTTTTAAAAAATAAAAATTTGTATTTGGTTACTGATGGAAATAAAAATGTTCAAAAAATGAAAATTAAATTATTAAATTTAAATAAATATTTTAAAAAAATTTTTATTACTCATAATTATGGCATTCATAATTCTAAACCTTCAATTTTTTGTTTTAAAAAAATATGTCAATTGGAAAACACAACTTTTAATAATTTAGTTTATATAGGCGATAATCCTTCAAAAGATTTCATAAACTTAAACAAAAAAAAGCACTAACAATTAGACTTTTAAATGGTATGCATAAAAAAACTAAAGCTAAAAAGAATTATGATGCAAAAATAAAAATAAAATCTTTAAATCAAATACTTAATTATTTATAACAACTTACATGTTTAAAATTAAAAATATTAAAATTTCTAAGGAGTTTCCTCCCTTCATAATTGCTGAAATGTCAGCAAATCATAATCAATCTTTAAAAACTGCTTTGAATATTGTTAAATCGGCTGCTTATTGTGGAGTTAATGCAATTAAAATACAAACTTACACTGCTGATACAATTACTATAAATTCAAAAAGGAAAGAGTTTAAAATAAATTCTAAAAAGTCTCTGTGGAATGGAAATTCACTACATTCACTTTATAAAAAAGCATATACACCATGGAAATGGCATAAAAAAATATTTGAAGAAGCAAAAAAATATAATATTTTGTGTTTTAGTTCCCCATTTGATGGTACCGCAGTAGACTTTCTTGAAGAATTAAAAAATCCAATTTATAAAGTTGCTTCTTCTGAATGTGTAGATCTAGATTTAATTAAAAAAATTGCCAAAACAAAAAAACCTATGATTATTTCAACTGGAATGGCATCAAAAAAAGAAATTTTTGA
>MDTG01076956.1_pt1 | contig 11333 bp, 8 predicted proteins | sample 811421 | NCBI WGS metagenome assembly MDTG01 (sample SAMN05326645, study PRJNA326480) | marine metagenome | isolation source: seawater | place: Pacific Ocean: South East | collected 2011
ATAAATACTAAATTTTGTACTAATGAGAAGTCATAGAATTTTACTGATAATTGGAATTTTATCAATCCAAGTCGGATTTGGTCAAAAAAAAACAGAGATCATTTCATCTAGTTTTGATCAATTAGTTATTAAGGTAAATACTAAATTAATTTCAGCTGAAGATTTAAAACCTTTTGATATATTAATTGGATTACCAAGTAAAACACTACCAAATATTCAATTAGAATCCAAAGAAGAGGGTCAAATTGAAAAAATAAAAATTAAAGAGATTATCAAAACAGAATGGATAAATAGTCAAATAGTAAATGACCTCAACACTGGAACCCTTAGAATATCACCAATAAATACAAAAAGTGTTTATTATAAATCAATGATCATCAGAATATCATTTGATAGTAAAAAAAGAACTTTTAGTCTCGCTTCAAATTCACAAAAATTACTTTTATCTCCAAAAATAATAAATTGGCGTATTTCTAAAAATTGGATTATGCCAAAAATCAAATCAGCAAAAAAGCTTCCTGAATTACCAAATGGGGAATGGTTACAATTTACTTTGTCTAAAGATGGAATCTATAAACTAACAGGAAAACAAATATTAGATTTAATACAGTTAAATATGAATTTAGATCCTAGGAGTATTATGCTTTTTACTAGTTCATCTCTTGGCAGAGACCGAACATTTAACTTAAGTCAAAAGATCTCAAAAGATTTTTCTATTCCAGATAACTTAGTTGAAATTTCAATTACCATTGATGGGGAATCTGATGGTAATCTAGAAAATGATGATATAATATATTTTTATGGTCAAGGATCAAGTGGATTTAATTTTAAAAATAACAATATGATATGGCATCAAAACTTATACTTTACAGAGTCTAATTATTGGTTACTAATTCCATCAGATAATTCCTTGAGAGGTAAACGCATTAAGACACAAGATAAAGTTCAAGCTGGTACTAAAATCTTTGATTATGGACTAAGCTATATACATTTAGAAACCGATTTAGAAAACCCTCAGAATTCCGGCTTAGGTTGGGGCAATACTGTAGTCCAACAAGGAAGTTCGTTTAGTCAGGAAGTTAATCTTATCAAACCTATTTCATCAAAAAATGCGAATGGGTCATTTGGAATGATTGGAAATGAGTCTAATCAAACAAAATTTAAAAATACTGAACATAAAGTTGATTTATCGTTAAATGGAAAAGAATTAAGTAGTTTGACATGGTCAAATATTGGACTTAAATCAGCAAATTTTTTGATTGACCAAAGTATACTTATTGATGGGAATCAAACCTTTGAAATAACGAATAATAATGATAACCCAAATTCACTGCCTTTTTATGATTTTCTTTCACTTTCATACTATAGAGAACTTGAATACAGAGAACCTTTTGAATTTATTTCACCAATTCACTCTGCTGATGTTACATTTAAAATTAAAGGTACTGATATAAGAGTTTGGAATATTACAGATATTACTAGTCCAAAGAATATTCCTCTAGAAATTAATGAAGGTATAATTTCATCACATGTAACTATCCCGACTGATAAACCACAACGTTTTTTTACATTTAAAATTTTAGATATACTTTCACCATCTTCTTTGGTTTATCATGGACAGAAAGAATGGGAAACTTTAAGAAATGTATCAAAAAAGGTGAATCACATAATTATTGGACCTCAATCCTTTTCTTCAGCCACCGCTCCATTGATTAATCATCGAAGTAAAACTTTATATGCTTCTCTAGGAGATATTTATAAAGAATTTTCAGCCGGGAATGAAGATCCGATTGCAATTAGACATTTTTTAAAGTGGTCTCAAGAAAATTGGGAAGAAAAACCAACTACAGTTTTTCTCATTGGTGATGCTGATTTTGATTATCGTAATATTACGGGTAAATCAAAAAATATAGTTCCCACAATTGAAGTTGGAACAAATTATACATATGCAACAGATGATCGACTAACAGCATTTAATGGAATAATACCTGAAATGGCTACTGGACGTTTTCCAGCAAGAAATGAGCAAGAAGTTTCAGATTTTATTGAAAAAATTATATCTTTTGAGACAAACTTACCCCCCGGAATTTGGAAACAAAGAGTAATGCTTGTTGCTGATGACCCTGCAAGACCTGAAAGAGAACCTTACGAATTATTCATTGGAAGAAGCCATACTATGAATTCAGAAAGACTCTCAAAGTCTATTCCCGATTACATAGATATTGAAAAATTATATATGGTTGATTTTCCTGAAGAGAAAGATGCTTCAACCTTTGGAGTCACTAAACCAGAAGCAACCCAGGCCTTGTTTAATCAATTATCCCATGGCACAGCATTTGTTAATTACATTGGCCATGGTAATCCAATCCAATGGGCTCAAGAAAAGCTACTTATAATTAGTGATGAGAGAAATGACATATCTTCAATCAAAACTAACATGAAATTACCTATTTGGATAGCAGGAACATGCAATTGGGGACAATTCGATAATATCGATAAAGAATCATTTGCTGAAGAGTTAATTAGAACTCCAATGGATGGTGCATCTGCTATTATCACTACAAATAGAGGAATATCAGTTTCTAGTAATATTCAATTTTTAGAAAACATTTTTAATGAAATTTTTAAAGGTGATTCTATAACTTCGAAAAATTTAGGAACTGTTATGCAATCAATAAAAACTGGTGGATCAGATGGAGAAATATTTCACCTTTTTGGAGATCCTGCGATGAGATTACCAATTCCAAAAACTTTAATTAGCGATGGAAGGGTCTCACCGGATACATTACAGACACTAGAAGTTGGTACTCTTATTGCCAAAAGCCCAATTAAGTCAGGAAATGGTATAATAGTTTTTGAAGATGGGCCAAGTGAAGTTACCAGATCATTTAACTATGCTTCAAAGATAGAAGAGATTACTTATTTACAAAAAGGTCCAACATTATTTAATGGTTCATTCACTTTTTCAAACTCAACTTTTTCTCCTCAATTTAGAGTTCCTAAAGATATTACCTATACAAATAATCCAGCAAAAGTACGATTTAGTATAAATGATGGTTTAGATAATGAGGCCTTTGGTTCAGTTTCAGGAATTTCTCTTTCATTAGGTTCACCAAGCAATGATGTAGAAGGACCAATTATTACGTTTGAATCTGAATCTGGGCTTAAACTAAAAAACGGAGATATTTTACCTATAAATCAAAATCTAATCATCAGAATTTCTGATCCTATGGGCATTAATCTTACGGGTGAAAAAGGTCATGAATTATTTATTACTAATTCTCTTACGGGTGAAAAAGTAAACGCAATCGATCAATTTGTTTATGATAGTAATAGTATCAATACAGGTACAATTATTTTCAAAGATTTTTCAGAAGATGATAATGTTTCTTTAATTATTAATGCTTGGGACAATGCAAATAATCCAACTGAAGCTGAAATTCAATTAGTTTTACTTAAATCAAACAAACTTGAAATACTTCGTGTTTTAAATTTTCCAAATCCTTTTTCAACCGAAACTCAATTTACTTTTGAATTAACTAAAGATGCTAAAGTTTCAATTAGTATTTATACAATTTCAGGAAGAAAAGTAAAATCTTTTATTGAACGCAATCAAAAGATAGGATTTAATAGAATTACATGGAATGGACGTGATGAATATGGTAATTTATTAGCAAATGGAGTCTATCTATATAAAATTAAAGCTGAGATTAATAATCAAAAAATTAATCATATTGGAAGATTAGCAATATATAGATGAATAAAGTAATTGACTTATCACTAATTCTTGCATCAAAATCACCAAGAAGAAAAAAACTACTTAAACAAATTGGTCTGACCTTCAAAGTTATACCTAGTGAAGTAGATGAAAATTTTGACATTGAGCTATCACCTTCAGAATTTGTTTCTCACTATGCAAAAAAGAAAGCTGATAGCATAGCTAAAAAATATCCAGGTTATTACGTAATTGGCGCTGATACAATTGTAGTTTATAATGAACAAATCTTAGGCAAACCAAATAGTAAAACCGAAAGCTATGAAATGCTATCATTATTATCTGGAAAAATACATAAAGTATATACTGGAGTATCAATTCAGCATGATGATCATAATATAAATAAAACATTTTACGATGTCACTGATGTATCATTAAATACATTAAGCGATAAAGATATATGCTATTATATAGATACTTATAATCCATATGATAAGGCTGGTAGCTATGGAATTCAAGATTTCTTTTCCGTTCATGTAAACAAAATTAATGGCTGCTTTTATAATGTTATGGGGTTTCCATTATCTTCTTTTTATTACCATTTTTCTAAAATAATCAAAAAATAAAAATTGTTTTTCAGTATCAAAACATGCATGTAAATTTTTTTTAATATGTCAAGCTTTTATAAAGATTTAAAAGACCTTCGAATAGAGTCAGGTATCGATCTTGAAGAAATTCATAATAGAACGAAAATTAGTTTAGAAGCTTTAAGAGCAATTGAAAGCGGTCAATTTGATGAGCTCCCTCAAACCTATATTCGTTTATTTGTACGTGCATATGCAAATGAAATTGGTGCGGATGAAAATTCAACGCTAAGTGAACTAGATAAGTTTTTAAGTAAAGAATCAAAGGTTGGTAGTCAGCTAGAATCAAATAAAACCTATCAACAAATTAATAAAGTAGCTGAAAAAAAAGATGTTGATCAAATAAACCCTTCTTTAGCTACTTCAAAGAATATTAGAACTGATATGGTAAAGGGGATAGCTCTATTAAGTATTCTCATTTTTTCTATCTATATCATTCGCCAAATTAATAAAGAAGAAGCCTCAAAAGCTCCTATTGCTTATACTAGCGACTTTGAAGAAGAAGGTCCAATAACTAATCAAATTCTTCAAAATGATTTTGACTTACTCACTGAATCTGTTCAAATAATGGAAGAACAAGCTCCTTATACTTTTAAAATGGCTACCGTTGAAAGAGTTTGGTATAAAACAAAAATTGACACCTTAACTTTCTTTGAAGATGTTCTACCTTCAGGAGATAATCGACTTTACGAGTTTTCTGATTCATTAATAGTGCTTTTTAAATATTCAAAAGGATTGAACCTTTACTTGAACGGTTCTAGCATAAACTCATTTAAATCATCATCAAATCCTCTGCGTATAATTTTCTCTTCATTCGACAAAACTGTTACCACTCAACAGTTCATTCCAAAAAACTAATCTCAATTCTTTAAAGTTTTTCTTTAGTTAATCACTTCAAGTTTAATAGCGAGTAAATATTTTTTTATAATATTTATTGACATAGGTGGGGTATAGTAGATAGATTATGGGTAGTTGTGGGTAATTATCCCTAGAAATTTGGGCATGACAATAAATAACAATACATTCACAGGCGAGCACTCTTACTCATTAGATGTAAAAGGGCGAATCAATATTCCAGCAAAATTCAGAAATGTCCTTTCTGATGATAATGAAAAATCTTTTGTGATTACAAAAGGTATGGATTCTTGCATTTGGGTTTACCCAATCATAGTTTGGCAGAATATTGAATCTGAACTAAAAAAACTCTCATCTCTTTCAAATATAAACCGATCATTTGTAAGGAATACCGTTCGCTATGCATCAAAAGTCAAATATGATAAGCAAGGCAGGATCGCTATTACGCCCAACCTTATAAAATATGCTAATCTAACCAAAGAAACTTTGATTATAGGAATGGTAAATAAAATTGAGATTTGGAATCCAAGCTTATTAGCTAAGGCTGATAGGGAATCTCAAAAAATTGACTCATCACAGTTTGATGAACTTGCGGATAAAATTATACTCTGATGATTAATTCAACATCACAGGAAAAATACCTTACGCATGTTCCTGTAATGTTATCAGAAGTATTAGAATATTTAGATCTTCAGGAAAATGGTGTATATATTGATGGAACTGTTGGTGCAGGCGGGCATGCTAAAAGCATTCTTGGAAACCCATCATCCTCAAGGAAAGTTATTGGGCTTGATCGGGATGCGGAGGCACTAGAAATATGTAATAAGCAATTTGGTGCCTCCGCAAACCTAATTACTACCCGAAGAACGTCATATCATCAATTTCCTATAGTTTTAAATGAGCTTGGTATTGATGCAGTAAATGGGATATTGCTTGACCTGGGCCTTTCTTCAATGCAGCTTAATTCTCAAAGTAGAGGTTTTGCTTTCGAATCTGATGGCAATCTTGATATGCGCTTCAATAAAGATTCTGGTGAAACGGCTACTGATTTAATTAATCATTCAACTGAAGAAGAATTAGCAAATATTATCTTTCATTTTGGAGAAGAAAGACATTCAAGGAAAATTGCTTATAATATAAAAACTATGAAAAAAATGAATGCTGTAGCTGATCTTAAAGAAGCTGTTAGGCGTTCAACCCCTCCACATAAACGCAAAAAGTCTCTGGCGCGTGTTTTCCAAGCCTTACGTATTGCTGTTAATAGTGAATTAGAAAAACTAGAATTATTTCTCAATTCTTTTATTGATTACTTAGCTATTAATGGTCGTGTAGTAATTATTTCATACCATTCAATCGAAGATAGAATGGTTAAACACGCTTTTAGAGCATTAAAAAAAAACCAGAGACTTTCCCTTATAAATAAAAAACCTATTATTCCAACAATAAAAGAACAAGGGTGCAATCCTCGTTCAAGGAGCGCCAAACTGAGAGCCGCTGAGAGAGTCAATTAAAAAGTGATAAAAAGAAAAAGAAGATCGAAAAAGAGTTCTGAGTTTATTCAGACACTATTATTTTTTATGACAACAATGTTATCGATTTCAGGGTTAATTATTTATCTTTGGGTTTATACTGAAATTGACGAAACAATGTTGGCAATCGAAGTTCAAAATCAAGTTACTAAAGAATTAGATAATTCTTTAAAAGAACTAAAAATGGAGGTTCTTAACTTATCTCGAAGTGATAGAATATCTTCTGTAGCACGCAATGAGCTTAACATGGTCCCAGCGGAGCCTGAGACATTAATGATTTTTATTAATAAAGATCAGGTCGGTTTACTAAATTGACAAAAACATATTTGAAATTTCGCTCACGCGTTACTGTTTTATCATGCTTTTTAATTTTTGCGTGGGTCGGTTTAACCGCCAGACTTTTTCAGATAATGATCATTGATAGTGAGGAATATCGCAAGCAAGGATTTAGTCAGAGTCAGAAAAATGAAAAATTAATGGCTGTTCGAGGAAATATTTATGATCGCCACAACAATCTTCTTACTAATAATATTATTCACTATTCAATTGGAGTCCATCCTTCAAAAGTAAAAGATAAAATTAAATTTGCTAATATAATTGCTAATGCTACTGAAAGAGATGCTAGTTATTATATAAATAAACTTAACAGTAAGGCTGATTTTATTTATCTAGATAGAAATTTAAGGCAAGCTAAAGTAAAGTCTATAATTGATAAAAATATAACAGGTTTAGTTATAGAAAGAAAATCAAGAAGGTCATATCCTCACAGTAATATAGCTTCTCAGATTATTGGGTTTACAGATGTTGATGATAAAGGCTTGATTGGAATTGAACAAGAATATAACGAGCAACTTTCTGGAAAGCCTGGATGGGTAGTCAAACAAGTCAATGGAAAAGGTCGATCACAGTATAAAACAAGCTTTCCAATGAAAGCTCCAATTGATGGCGCAAATATTCAACTAACAATTGACTTAGAATATCAAAGTATTCTCCAAGAAGAATTAAGTCTAAGAATGAACGAAGCAAATGCAAAAAGTGCTATGGGAGTACTTATGAATCCCCAGACAGGCGCTGTTTTAGCAATGGCTTCACTGCCAAGCTATGACCCAAACAATCCCATGTCTTCACCTATTGAAAATCAAAAAAATAAAATCATAACAGATCAATTTGAACCAGGATCAACTTATAAAGTTGTTGCAGCAACTGCTGCTGTAGCTACTAATACAGTTTCTATGTATGATGAGTTTTTTTGCGAAGATGGTCAATTTACGGTTGCTGGAAAAACAATTTCAGATCATGAAAAATTTGGTCTTCTAACTTTTCCCCAAATCATAGCTCAATCAAGCAATGTTGGAACGATTAAAATTGCTCAAAGATTGGGTAGGAACCCACTTTATAAATTCTCTAGAGATTTTGGATTTGGCAACATTACTGGGATACGCTTCCCAGGAGAAACGCAAGGAATTCTAAGAAAGACTTCAGATTGGAGTGAAATTTCATTAGCTGAAATTTCAATAGGTTATGAGGTCGCTGTTACAGCGCTTCAAATGGCATCTGCATATTCAGCTATAGCTAATGGAGGTTTTTTACTCAAGCCAAGATTGGTAAATCAAATTTTTTCTCATAATGGAAAAGTTATATACAAAGAAAATCCTGAAGTAATAAGAAAGGTTGCAGAACCTGAGACAATGAACATCATTAAAGAAATGCTTACTCAAGTTGTTCAAAAAGGTACTGGCACAAAGGCAGCTATTAAAGGTTGGAGCATAGCAGGAAAAACAGGTACAGCACACAAAGTTATTGATGGGGCATATTCTGATAAATATATTTCAAATTTTGCAGGGTTTTTCCCAGCTAACAATCCACAAATTGTAGGGATTATTATTCTTGATGAGCCAAAATATGGACTTCATTGGGGAGGTTATGGCGCAGCTCCTATATTTCGTCGTGTTATGCAACGTATAATAAATATGGATGATTCAATTCAATACCATAAACCTAAAATCGAAAAAGATGAACCAATTTTAGTAAATAATTCAAAACAAAGTATAAATGAATCAATGGTTGCATTAAGTACAGTATCAAATTATCCTGTTTATAAAGATGGTTATACGATTGTACCTGATGTACGTGGAATGAGCATTAGAAAAGCAAAGCAAATTCTGATTGCTTCAAATATGCGCGCTGATTTTTCTGGATCTGGACATGTGCTATGGCAAAGCCCCAAGCCTGGAACAAAAATGCTACCTGGGTCTATATGTGTTATGGAATTGAATTAAAATGCATTTAAATAAATTAGTCAAAGATATTGTACAAGACTCTAGTGATATACCTAAAATAGAAATAAATAATATCTGTACTCATTCAGGACGAGTACAAAATGGGAGTTTATTTGTTGCTATATACGGGGAAAAATTTGATGGTCATGATTTTATTAAAAAAGCAGTTGAAAATGGAGCCTCAGCAATAATTTCTAATGGTAGAGATATTGGTGAACTTCCGGTCCCAAATATTAAAGTAGCGAATCCAAGGTTAGCTGCGAGTAAAATCGCAGCGGAATATTATGGACACCCATCAAAAAAACTTAAAGTTATTGGTATTACAGGAACGAATGGGAAAACAACGACAGCATCAATAGTATATAATATTTTGAAAACTGATGGTATAAAATGTGCTCAACTAGGTACTCTAGGTGTGATAGCAGATAATTTTATATCAGAAAAAACACTCACAACACCTGACCCAATTAAACTTCATAAAACTTTTAAAGATTTATTAAATAAAGGATTTACACATATTGTGATGGAAGTCTCATCACATGCATTAGATCAAATGCGTGTCGCTGATATTGAATTTGACATTGCCTCCTTTACTAACCTTTCGCCCGAGCATCTAGACTATCACAAAACAATGGAAGATTATTTCCATGCTAAAACAAAATTATTTCATGGCTTATCTATTACAAGTACCTCAATTATAAACTATGATGATAAAATGGGAAAACTAATCGCCAAAGAATCCAAGGCGCCGGTAATTAGCGTTTCTAAAAAAGGAGACTCTGATATTTATTTTTCTGATTTAAAACATGATCTTAATGGCATAAAGGGGGAAATCTCCGCGGGAGATAAAATTATTGAAATTGATTCTGCTTTAATAGGTGAATTCAATGTAGAAAATATACTTTGTGCAGTTGGAATTACTAATTCGATAGGCATAAAAAAAGAAATAATTAGCTCAGGAATAAAAAATAGTTTTGTTGTCCCAGGTAGAATGGAAGTTTTTTATAAACATAATGGCGGAACAATTATTGTTGATTATGCACACACTCCTGATGCATATGAAAAAGTTTTAAAGACTGTTTTAGAAATGAAACCTAATAATGGTTTATTAAATGTTTTATTTGGCTGCGGCGGTGACCGTGATGTTTTAAAAAGGCCAAAAATGGGTAAAATTGTTGAAAAATATGCAGATAAATTATGGATCACACCTGATAATCCTCGTTCAGAATTAATTGAATCTATTAATAGTCAAATAATAAGTGGATTATCTTTTCAAAAGCATGAAGAATTTAACGATCGAAGTCTAGCATTACTTCAAGCATTAGATGATTTAGGCACAAAAGATATTCTTTTAGTTTTAGGTAAAGGCAGAGAAGCGTATCAAGAAATATCTGGAGAAAAAATAGAATACTCAGATATTAAAATAATTGAAAAAGTAATAAATGCGAATTAGCTTACCTAATCCAACTCAATTTTCAAAAATATTTGAATCTGCACTAGCCAAACCTTTGAATATTGAATTAACAGGCATTACCACAGACAGTAGGGAAGTCCAAAAAGGTGATTTATATATTGCTATCTCTGGTGATCGTGTTGATGGTCATTTGTTCTTAAAAGAGGTATTTGATAAAGGCGCTGGAGCTGCAATGGTAAGTGAATCTTTTAATCAAATAAAAGGCTATCAAATTCTTGTGGATGACACGATAAGCGCAATCGGAAAAGTTTCAACTCTATGGCGTGAGCAATTTAATTTTCCAATAATTGGAATAACAGGCTCAAATGGTAAAACATCTACAAAAGAATTATTAAAACATATTCTTTCAGCAAAATTTGATGTACATGCAACTGAAGGTAATTATAATACTTCCATTGGGCTACCCCTTACCCTTTTGCAGTTAACCTCATTTCATGGTGCTTCTATTTTGGAAATGGGTGCAAATCAATCTGGTGATATAAAAGAATTATGTAAAATAGCAAATCCAACTCATGGATTAATTACGAATGTTGCCCCAGCTCACCTTGAAGGCTTTGGCACTATAGAAAACGTTGCTAAAACAAAGGGTGCTCTTTTTGAAAGTTTATCAAAGGGGATTTCATTTGTAAACATTACCGATAATCAAGTTTCAAAGCTTAAAACATATGGTGATAAGGTAACTTTTGGGCTAACTCCTGATTGTGATTATCCAGCTGATTTTCATCATGAAGAAGATAATACTATTACTTTAACAATTAATACTAGAGAAATACCAACAAACTCAACAAATTTATCTTTTGCTAAAAATGTTATTGCAACATCAGCTATAGCACAAGA
>MDTG01175608.1_pt1 | contig 11333 bp, 12 predicted proteins | sample 811421 | NCBI WGS metagenome assembly MDTG01 (sample SAMN05326645, study PRJNA326480) | marine metagenome | isolation source: seawater | place: Pacific Ocean: South East | collected 2011
ACAAGAATTTTTTCTATAATTTTTTTTAAAGAGAAAGATGTACCATAGGATAAATTAAAAATTTCAAAATTTTTTTTTTGCTTTAAAAATATTAAATTAATTCCTTTAAGAAAATCGTCGATATGTAAGAAATCTCTTTTTTCTGTACCATTTCCCCAAATTTCTAAAGTGTTATTTTTATTAAGAATTTTAGATATCATAGATGACATAAAGTGTCCTTTATCTGAATTAAATTTATCATAAGGCCCATATATATTTGAATGCCTTAATGCGGAAAATTTAGTTGTAGATCTCTTAGAGTAAAAACTGCATATATTTTCTATATACGTCTTTGTATAAGCTATGCCTTCATAACTTGGGTGAATTTCTTGTCTTATATCAAATTCATTTTCTGATAAGTAGCGAGTTGAATTTGGATACATTACTGTACAACTTAAAAAAATAAAATGTTTTACTTTATATTGTACACACCACTTAATTATTAGTGAGTTCATTACTGCGTTACCCGATATAAATTTAAAAGGCTCGTTTTTCATTGATTTTACTCCGGCAGTAACTGCCGCACATTGTATTACATAATCAAATTGATTTTTTTTAAAAAGTCTTTTTATTGAGTCTTCTTTTAAAAGATCAATTTTGATCCATTTTATATTTTTATTTTTTATAGTTGGTGCCGAACTGTAGTAAGTTGCATATATCTGCAATTTTTTATTACTATAATATTTAACGATATTGGTTCCAATGAATCCAGAACCTCCTAAGATTAATAATTTTTTATATTTTAAATTCATCAGCTAGTACTTTCCTCTGATAATCAAGAAGATCTCTAAGGCTTTTTTCAACGTTATTTTTAACTTTCCATCCTGTGTCTTTAATAAATTTTTTTGAGTCAGGGATTTGATATTTAATATCTTTCTTTCTCAAAAGTTTTTTATCAAGTTTTGAAATAATTTTTGTTGATGATAGATCTTTTAATTTTTTTAATATTACAGAAATCCGGTATCTCTTTGTTCCTCCAATGTTATAAATTTCACCAACTTTTCCTTTTAAAGCTGTAACCCAATATGCTTCCATAGCATCATTAATATCTAAAACTGTTCTGGTAGAGTTTAAATTACCATGACATAAGTATTTTTTTTGACCAATTTCTATTTGGGCTATTTGTTTAGCCCAATTGGATGCAAATAAGTTAGTTCTTCTTGGGTTTATATATGTAAACATTCTTGTGATTATTAGTTTCATATCAAAAATAGAACGGTAATTTTGAGCTAGAAGATCTTGAAAAGTTTTTGAAACAGCATAAGGGTTTTCAGGGTTGATTTTGAAATTTTCATTAATTTTTGATTTCGAGTCTACTGCTCCATATAACTCAGATGTACTGCAAAGAATGACAAGTGGGTTAGACGATAGTTTACGTAAAGAATGAAAAAGATTTATAGTTATATTATTATTATTTTTGATTATTTCCTCTGGTTTGTCAAAGGATAGTCTTACATCAGCATTTGAAGCCAGGTGATAAACTAAATCTGGTTTTATTTTTTTTAGTAATTTACTAATTTTTGAATAATTGTTTAAATCGCACTTATACAATTTTACATTTTTTAATCTTAATTTTTTATAAGTGTGTTTATTAACTTTTCTATAGCAACCGTAAATTTTAGTATTTTTATTTTTTTTCAAAATATGTTCTGCTAAGTAAGATCCTCCAGATCCTAATATTCCAGTTATAAATATTTTTTTGAACTTTCTCACTTTTTGCTAATAATTTTTATCAAACTCTTTTTCGTCCAATTTTTTATAAAAATTTATTAATTCATTTATACCTTGCTTGAGAGTAATTTTAGGTTTCCAATTAGTTTTTTCTAATTTTTCATTTGAAACAAAGTAGTCTCTTTTATCAGGATCTTTACCATGTTCATCAACCGTTATTTCAAATTCTGATATGAAAGATTTAATTTGTTCGCATAACTCGAGTTTTGTTAAATTTGCTTCAGACAAACCTACATTGTAAACGTTAGATTTCATCTTGCTAAAATTATCGATACAATGTTGAATGGTATAGGCAACGTCTTTTACGTGAATATAATTTCTTCTAAAATTTGGCTCAAACAATTTAATTTTTTTAAACTTTATTGCGTTATAAACGAAAAAATTGACTAATAAATCAATTCTATTTCTATAAGAGACTCCGAATACTGTTGCTAACCTTAAGGAAATAGCATTTTCTTTTTTAAAAAGATATTTCTCTGCATTCACTTTTGTTCTTCCATAATGAGAAATAGGATTCAAACTCATCTCTTCTGTGCAAATCACATGTTTCGAAGTCGTGCCATAACCACTATTTGTAGTTGGATAAATTATCGCTTGGTCTTTTGATGCAATATCAGATATTTTTTTAATTTGTTGCTCATTTACCTCGAAAGCTAGATCATGGTATGTATCGCACATTGGTGCACCAACAATCCCTGCGAGTGGAATTATTAGATCATTTTTTGGGACAAATTCAGTATAAAGTTTATCCTCTCGCACATCAAAATTATGAAAATCAAAGTTTTTGTTATCATATAGATGTTTAAGCGTATCTTTTTTGAAAAAAAAATTATCTATTCCGGTGACTTTAAAACCTTTTTTAACTAATTCTGTGCATAAAGTTGAACCTAAGTATCCTCCAGCTCCAGTAACTAAAATTTTTTTCATCTAAATGTTTTCTAACACTTTATGAAGAGAGCTAATTTGTTTTTTCAAATCTATAGAAGAGTTACCAACAAAAAAACCGTAATAATGAGCATGTTTTGCATTAGGCAATTTATCCTGTGCTACGAAATTAAAATGTTTTGAGTAATCATGCTCAGTGAAACATCCGCCTGTAATAAGTCTGAATTCAATTTTAGCCCGTTTTAAGATTTTAAATATTTTATTTTTTAAACTTTTTGATTTTTCTTTTAATATCAAAGGAAAACTAAAGCTAGAATTATAGTATTTTGTTTTTTGAATGATAAATTTTTTATGATTCTTAAATAATCTATTAAAATAAATTAAATTTTTTCTTCTTATTGAAATCATCTTATTTAATTTTTGAAGCTGAACAAGACCAGCTGCAGCATTTAACTCTCCAGATCTTAAATTGTAACCAGGTAAAATAAACTTATACTCTTCATAAATACCTTGTTTTTTTGTATTAATTAGTGGATTATTAATTGGTAAATCTCTGCTCCAACCATGCGCTCTTAAAGATTTAGCAATACAATACAATTCAAAGTTATCAGTGCTAAGCATTCCACCCTCCATGGTACTTATATGGTGAGAGAAAAAAAAACTTTGTGTGCTTATTTCTCCAAAAGTTCCAGTTTTTTTATTTTTTATCTTTGCTCCTAGACTTTCACAATTATCTTCAAAATGTAATAAGTTATGTTTTTTACATAATTTATTAATTTCACTAAGTTCTGCTGGACATCCCAGAATACTAACAGAAACAATAAGTTTGGTCTTTTTAGTTATAGCTTTTTTTAATTTGTTAATATCAATATTTAAAGTATTTATATCCACATCAACAAACTTCAATTTTAGTCCATATTGTTGTAGTGGAGTGTATGTTGTACTCCACGATATGGCTGGAACTATAACCTCGTCTCCTTTTTTTAAAGGATTTTTACTTTTGAAAAAAAAAGATGCTATGGAAAGTAAATTTGCAGATGATCCAGAATTTGTCATAACTGAGTATTTTCTTCCAAGGTATTTTGAAAAGTTTTTTTCAAATTTTTTTACTTTTTTCCCCATAGTAAACATTCCGGTTTTTATAACTTTTTGTAACTCTTTTTTTTCTTTTCCGGACCAAGTATTGTAAGATAACTTGTAATTCATTAGTTTTTATTCTATTTTACTGTAAATTAAAGATTTGCTTATAATAAAATTTTATGACCTCTACAACAATAGATAAATTAAACATACCACAATTCAGTAGTAATTCTAAAGAAGCTACTAATTTTTTTAATAACTTTGGGTTTCATATCGAAGAAGATGTTTTAAACGATGCTGAATGCAAAGAAGCAATAAAGAACTCTTTTTCACTTCCAAATTATCTTGACGGTTCATTAATACCAAATCAAATGCCTCAAAATCATAATGATTACTATCTTTTATTGATGAAAAATAAAAATATAAGAAAAATTAACAACAATCTAATTTCAAAGAATAAAAAAATTTTTGGTTTGCAAAGCACGTTTTTCTTTGGTCCTTCTGGGTCAACTGGAGCATCAAAACATCAAGATAGTTTGTATGTTCAACCAGAGGATGCGGAGGGTTTTATTACCTCTTGGCTATCCTTAGTTGACATGTTCGATGATAATATGGGTAATTTAGTTGTTTATCCTGAAACTCACAAAAAGGGTCAATTAGAGATTAAAGAAAGAAAAAATATCAAAAACAGTAATTTTCAACTCCCCAGTCTAGTAAAATATGAAAATGATATCGACAAAAACTCAAAAAAAATAATAATAAAATTAAAAAAAGGAACTGTTGTTTCGCTTCATTCTAATGTAGTTCATGGATCCCTTGATAATACTTCTAATACTCAAAGATATTCTATGATTTTTACATATATAAGAGATGAATGTAAATTTATTGAGGGTAGAAAAGCCAAAAGAAAAAAAATAAATTTAGATTAATTACTTAAATATTTTAGCCTCAATTTTTTTTTCATAACCATAAGCTATAAGCCAACCCCAAAACCTCATTCTACCTCTTACTAAAACGTAAGGTTTATTAGAATTTTTTTTTGTATTTAGTTTTAATTCCACAGGTCTAAGCAATTTTTCTGTAACTTTTATCTCTTCAGCAATTTCCTGCGCACTAGGCTTAATACCTAATTTATTTTCAACAGCATCTTTTAGATTAGTGTAAATTAAATGAGCATTATCTGACTCGTCATAATCTAAAACCTCAATATCTTTAGGATCAACTTTCTCTGAAGATCTTTGAAATAGATTATCCATTTCTAAAATGTCTTTCTCATTTAGTTTAAATTGGGTTGCATCATAATTAGCTTTTGTATGTTCTAAACTTAAAGAGCTAGTTAGTACATTTACGTTTTTATGAGAAATGATCCAGTTTAATACTACCGATCTTACAGTGGTATTATACTTTTGCGATATTAATTCCAAAAGTTTTTTTTCTTGTTGATTAAAGTTATCTTTTCCTAATGACATATATGCAATTATGGATAAATTATTTTGCTCGAGATAATCAAAATCTTTTTCTATTTGTCTGTTAAATAAGTCATATTCAGTTTGAATAGCAGTAAATTTTTTTAATTTATCTATTTTTATTGCTTCTTTGATTTTAACAGAGTCAAAATTGCCAACCCCGTAGTAGAGAATTTTACCTTGCTCCACAAGTTTTTCGAATGCTTGGAATGTTTCAGCTAATTCTATATTAGGATTAGGCCACTGTATTTGATATAAATCAATATAATCTGTTTCTATTCTTTTTAGAGTCCCTTCAATTGAGTTTATAACTCCTTTATAAGAATTATTAGAAGGTTTAAATTTTGATCCGATTACTATTTTATCTCTTTTAGACTTTACTACTTTACTTAGTAGTTTTTCTGACAAACCATCTTCATAGTCTTCACCTGTATCGATAAAATTCATACCAAGCTCTAGTCCATAATTAAGGACATCAATTTTTTTTTTTATAATTTCCTCGTTTATTTTTGATGATGTTCTTCCAAATAAAGTGCCTTGCCCAATTGGGCATATCTCTAAATCGCTTGATCCTATTTTTTTTAACATTATAAAATTTTAGTTTTATTTATAATCATCTTATGCCAATTCCTCATCAATTTACCCAACGTCACCTTTCTTACTCTTGTCACATCAAATTCACTAAAATTTTTCATCATTATGTTAAAAATAGTGTTTCTAATAGTGTTTAATTCTAAAGCTTTTTTAAGATGTTTGTTATATTTTTTTGGTTCGGAAATCATTTTATCTTTTAATTCCCATACTAACAAATTGATGATGCCAACTATAAATATTTTTCTTATCATTTTTGAGTTTAAATAAATTTTTTGATTTTTTAAATGACTATTTAAATCTTTTCTAACATTTAATATTTGCTTTTGCACAGTTTTTTTTTGTTTTTTAAATTTCATTTCTTTAATTTGTAAAATAGATAGCATATCTATTAACTCAGAAATATTTGGTTCATACGTAATTGATTTGTTAGTCATTTAACGCTGTAAGTTCCCAATCTTTAAGATCTTCTAGGTTTGTATTAGTTTTATTGTTGGTAAATTTTTTTTTTTTAATTAAATTCTGCAACAATTTATTTTTTAATTGATTTCTAACAGCATTAATTTGATGAGATAATTTAATATTCTTTGAGTCAGGTTTTGCTTGTTTGCTTATTTTTTCTCGAAGAAACCAAATATAAAGATTTACTTGTGACAAAGATAATAAAATACTTATGTTTTTTTCATTTAATCTAATTTTTTTTTTTTTAAGGATAATATCTATAGATTTCATATTTTTTTGAATTGACTCTTCATATTTTTTCGAAGAGTTCTCAAATTGATATTGTTTATTTTGATCTATTGATAACCTATCAATCAAATCAGAAATATTATATGTAGTTTCTTTTTTATTTATATTTTTTGTCATAAGATCGTCCAAGATTGAAACCCACATCTCTATTATTTAAGTACCAATTAATAGTTTTTTTAATACCATTATCTAAAATAATTTTTGGTTTGAATTTAAGATATTTTTTAGCTCTCTTGATACTCAAAATTCTTTTTTTATCACCAGTTGGTTTTGTCGTATCCCATTTAATTTTTAAATTTTTATTTTTTAAATTTTTTATAATTATTTTTACAAGATTTTTAATTGATGTTCCATTACCAGAACCTATATTAAAAGGGATATTAATTTTTTTTGATTTGAGCAAAGTTAATATTCCATCGACTACATCATCAACATATATAAAGTCCCTAATTGCTGATCCATCTCCTGCTACGTTAAGTATTCTTTTTTGAGCATTAATCGCTTTGTGAATTAAAGATGGAATTACATGTGCTGTCTTAGGATCAAAATTATCATACGGACCATAAACATTGGATGGCCTGATAATTCTTACTGCTTTCCAATTAAATTGTTTTGAAAAAGCCTCTGCTTGTATTTCGCCAATTCTTTTTGCCATTCCAACATATCTATCCTGAGCAGCTGGAAGTCCTTTCCAAACATCGTCTTCCTTCCTAACTGAAATCGGAGGATATTGATTTATACTTCCACAAAATAAATAATTCTTTACTTTGTTTATGCAAGCAGACTCTATGATATTTGTATTACATACCAAAAAAGCACTCAGAGCTGAGGCCGATCTAGATATTCCTAGCTGAGTACTCTCTCTTACTCCCATTAAATTAATCAAAATATCAATATTTTTTGTTATTTTGAGAGAAGCTCTTTTATCTCTAAAATCGCAATATCTAAAACTTTTTGGATTAATTAAAACTTTTCTGGCTCTTGTTTTGCCATCAACCGAACAAGATATAACTTTTGCACCAAGACTTTCTAATTTATTACATAGATTTGCTCCAATTAAGCCTGTACCACCAGCAACTAGAATCTTTTTTTTATAGAAAATATTTTTTTTTCTCATTACATTTTAATTGTTATAAATCTACTCTTACTTTTTGCATAAAGTATTTTTTTAATTTTATTTGAAATTTTATAGGTTGTTAAAGAAGAACTTTTTTTAAAATAAACATTTTTTTTTATCCAACTGATTGATTTTGTTTTAAAAATTTTATCAGTAAGCACAGGACCACATATAAATGAAAATATTTCAAGACTTCGCTCATCTATTGTTTTAGAAAGAGATTTTAATATATTTTCAAATGCTGATTTAGAAGCAGCATAGGCAGGTAAATTTTTACTTCCATACATGGAGACGTCACTAGAAATATTAAAAATTTTTTTTTTTTACTTTAGAAAAATCAATAAAATTTCTAACAACCTCTAGATGACCAAAAAAATTTGTTTCTAACACTTTGTTGTAATTTGCTTTTTGAAAAATAAGTTTTTTTTTTCTTTCATCTAAACGAGTAGCATTTAATACTAATAAATTTATAAAATTATGTTTTTTTTTAATTTTTCCAAACATTCGTCTTATATTACTTGTTTTTGAAATATCAGCCCTAATTTTTGAAATTTTAGCATCTTTCAAATTTTTGATTAAATGAGTATTTTTATTAAAATTCATATAAACAAAATAATCTTGTTTAACTAACATTTTAGCTATTGAAATTCCTATAGATGAGTTGGAGCCTGTTATTAAAGCAATTTTGATATTTTTTTTCATTTAAATTGAATAAAACTTTTTTTAAAAATTATTTATTTTTTTTATGATAAGATTTAAACCAATTTATAAAATTTTTTATACCTAAGTTAACGTTTGTCTTCGGTTTAAAAGAAAAATGTTTTTTAAATTTTAAGTTACTTCCATGTGTTTTATGTACATCGCCCCGTTGTAGACTTAGAAGTTTTCTTTTCAGCTTTGTTTTTAAGTTTTTTTCAATTTCTTTAATATATCTTTTCAAAGGAATAGCTTTTCCATTTGATAAATTGTAAACATCAAATTTTTTTAACTTTTTATTTGAAACGACTAAAGTTTTAATTGCAAATGCAATATCTGAAACATAAGTAAAATCTCTTGTATGTCTTCCTTTGTTAAACAGAGGTATTGGTTTGTTATCATATGAACATTTAGCAAACTTATAGAGGGCCATGTCGGGTCTGCCAAATGGCCCGTAAACTGTGAAAAATCTTAAAACTGTTACGTTAAGATTAAAGTTATGTGCGTACACATGTGATATTACCTCCATTGATTTTTTAGTAGCCGCATACAAAGAAAGGGGTAGATCTGTATTATGATGTTCTTTTATTGGAAAAGTTTTTTTCATGCCATAAACTGAACTTGTGGAGGCTATTATTAAGTGTGTGTCTTTATAATTTTTTGCATTTTCAAAAATATTAAAACTGCCAATAATATTAACATTTATGTATTTTTCCGGAATTAAAAAAGAATTTCTAACTCCCGCCAAAGCTGCTAAATGAATAATTTTTTTAAATTTATGTTTTCTGAATAAACTATCAACTTGAGATTTATTGCTTATATCAATTTTATAAAATTTAAAAAATTTTATATTTTTATGATTTCTTAAATCTTTATATCTATCTTTTTTTAATTTTTTTCCTGTTCGCGTATCAAAATTATCAACACCAACTACTTTAATTTTTTGGTCCAAAAGTAATTTTGTCAAGTTGTATCCAATGAATCCGACACATCCTGTAATTAAAACTTTCATTAAATAATATTTTCTAGGTTAATTTAAAGATAATTCAAATAAATTTTCTTTCAACTCTTTTAAATTTATATTAGGTAAATCTTTATCGATTTCTTTAAAGGTATTAATTCTTACTTTTACGTCATCGTATAATAGAGAAGAAAATTTTATTTTATCTCTCTCTTTGAATTTTAGTTTAGTTGTAAGTTCATCCTCATTTTTTTTAAGTATTTTTCTATAAAATTTTGCTAATAAAGAATACATTTTTTCAGACAAATACTTTTGAAGTTGCCCTTTCAGAGTAAAATCATAATTAAAGTTTATTACGGTATTAAAATCATAATTATTGATTAATTTTGCTATTTTTTCGCTCGACTCGTAGTCAGTATTATCTATATGAGGTTTGACTATTTTTCTTAAATTTTTTTGGTAATCTTGATCAGTTTTATTTTCATATAATCGTAATACCATTTCCAACAACTCCTCATTATTTTTTGCTAAAAAGCTTACATCTCTTGGTAATTCTTGGATATAATTATCACTATAAACTGGCAGAAAACAAATTGAAGGTATGTTGCTAAATGAGGCTTCAACTGCAGTGGAACAACCATTATGTATCATTAGTCTAGCATTTATAAAATGACTGACCGCAGTGTCTTTGTTTGTAATTTTTACATTTTTATAATCCTTAAAGTGATCCATCCAGGTATTTATATTTTCTATAGGATGAGGTCTAATTAAAAATTTATAATCAGGTAGCTTATTTGTAATAAATTTTATACCCTCGACAAATTTTGGAAAAAGCTTTGATTGAAAATCATATAAAGGTTTATTTTTTTCTAACCAATTTTCTGGTGTAACCTCTCCACGACCTCCTTCATATTTAATTTTTGACCAATGATCTAGTTGTGATTTTAAATCAACAATATTGTTAAAACCACCAAAAGCACTATCAATCATTATAAAATTTTTTTGTTCATTTTTTTTATTTTTCGAAATTGCATGATAGAAATAATTGTATTTCTTTTTACATAAATCGAACCTAGGATTACCGCAAATTGAATATTTTTCTAAAGTTAAATATTTTTTGTGTCTTTTAAGATAATTTTTTAATTCTTCCTCCCCCCAAAAAATAATTTGTGACATGTATTGAATTAAATCGTTATTCTTACCACCTCTTGGCGATTTCTCTTTTATGTACTTTGAAAAAATTGCACCCTCTTCATCAAGTAAGAAATAATATCCTTTTTTAGATAAAAGTTTTTGGTAATATGATTTAGAATAAACCGTGCCTTTCGATAAATAAATAAATTTGTTATCACATTTTTTATTTCTCCAATAAGATCCTACGAGATCAACTTTTCCAAATATTATTTTCCATTTTTTGTTTAATTTAAGAAGTTTTAAACTCAATAACAATCTGGAGTCTAACTCTCTTTTTAAAGTTTCAATTGGAACTAATAGAAGTTTAGTATCTGAACTATTCATTAAATAAAAAAACTAAATAAGAAATTTTGAGCACTTAAAGTACAAACTATTTGCCTCATGAAATAAATCAGAATTCATAAATCTTTTAGTGATTTTATTTTTTTTACGATTTACTTTTGATTTCTTTAAAAGGCTATCTGTAATTAGGCCAAATTTTAAGTTAAATTTTTTTGTAATTTTGAGAAATGTTTTTTTAGGTTTTTTGGTAAATCTATCATAATCAATTACTGTTGGTTTAAATCCTTTTTTTTTTAAGATCTTTAAAAAATTTTTATACTCATAAATATAGTATAATAGAGATCTTTCAGTTTCGCTTGATTTTAAAAAAAATTTCTCTTTATTTGCTGGTAGCCAATCCGGAGCATTCCATTTTTTTCCTTTTTTAAAAAACCACTTGCCTGAATTATGTTTTAGCTGTTGATTACTAAACCACTTCTTTTCCAAAATTGAAGAAACCACTCCCTCTGGCTTTCTAATAATTAAAATTGTTCTTAAATTA
>MDTG01385794.1_pt1 | contig 11333 bp, 12 predicted proteins | sample 811421 | NCBI WGS metagenome assembly MDTG01 (sample SAMN05326645, study PRJNA326480) | marine metagenome | isolation source: seawater | place: Pacific Ocean: South East | collected 2011
TTTATTCAGTTATACGAGTTATAATTGGGCCTATAGTAGGTTTTGGTTTTGTAAAATTTTTTAATTTATCTGGTGTTGAGGCTGGTGTTATGTTTATCCAAGCTTCTATGCCATCAGCAATTCTTACCTATTTAGTAAGTAAAATTTATTCACCTAAAAAAATATCTGATAGCATAGCGAGCACTGTCGCTTTATCTACTTTTTTATCATTTTTCACTTTAATAGTTGTAGTGTTTATTTCTTTGAAATACTTTAACTAGTTGTGAAAGCTATATCTTATAATTTGTTAGCGTGGGCCATATTACCCTTTATGGACACTATTGCTAAATACCTAAGTTCTGAGCTATCTTTTTTCCAAATTACCTGGGCTAGATATTTCTTTACTGTTTTTTTTACTTTACCTTTTATGTTTTTCTTCTTTAGAAAAAATTTAACTTGGAGCTCTCAACCTAAATTACAAATTTTTAGAGGCTTAACTCTATTTTTCGCAAATGTATTATTTTTTTATTCTATTTCTATAATTTCTATGGCAAAAGCATTAACACTTGCTTTTGTTGCTCCATTGATTACTACAGCCTTATCCCCAATTTTTCTAGGAGAAAAAGTAGGCTTTAGAAGATGGTCTGCAGTTATAGTTGGTTTCATTGGCAGTTTGATTGTTATTCAGCCTGGTTTTATAGAGTTCAATTTAGCAAGTCTTGCTGCACTAGGCACAGGTTTCTTTTATGGAATTTATCTTGTGATAACTCGTAAATTACATACATCTGACAGTCCATTACTTACTCTATTATTAACTGGTGTAGTAGGGGCTGTCGTAGGCACTTTTCTTGTCCCAGTAGTTTGGATTACGCCTACTTTTAATCAATGGTCTCTATTAGCTTTAATGGGAATTTTTGCTTGTTTAGGACATTTGTTTTTAATTTTATCTTTAAAATATGCTGATGCTTCAAAATTAGCCCCTTTTGGTTATTTTGAGATCGTTACAAATGTTATGTTAGGATATTATTTCTTTGGAGATTTTCCTTCCCAATGGACTTGGGCTGGCCTAACTATTATTATTTGCTCAGGTGTTTATGTGTCAATTAGAGAGAGGAAAGTTTTAAATGTTAAGTAATCTATATTAAAGTATTACATTAAGTATATAAAAATATATAATAAAATCAATAACTTATAATAAATACATAAAGTTGATTATTAAGTAATATATAAATTTATATAACATGCAGATAAGTCAATAAAATAGCCATTAATAGCTGTACCAAATTATATTAAAAAAGTTATGTATGAAATTATTCACAAAAATAGCCATTTATAAGCAAAAAATGATAGTAGAAAAATCAAGTTTTATTAGGGTTGCAGTCTTCGAATATAGCGATTAAACGGCCATAGAGGGGGTAATTTTTAATAATTTGTATTCAATGGCACAACCAATGGGTGTAATACAAAAATTCAATTAATAGGAGACAAAATCGACAAAAGATGGCTTAAATTAAAGGTTTTTTGAGTATTTGGAATGCATTTTTACCTTCCTTTTTGGACCCACAAGCAGCAGTGACCATGCACATTTACCATCAGGTATTTTAATGCTATGACGATGATTATATCTTCTAAACCCTATATAACCTGGTTTTCTCCAAAAAGTACCTTTTTCAGATTTTTCCCAGTATCCACCTTTAAGTATAACAGTTATATAAGTCCAATAATGATCGTGTAAGTCGCCTAAATCACTCTTTAAAAGCTTATGTATAAAAATATTAAAAGGAAACCACTTAGGTCTATGCCTAAAAAGAGGGTAATAGCGAATTACAAACGGTTCCGCAGACTGGTAATCAGGCCAACTTGGACCTCTATCTAATATTATTTTTTTTCGATTTTTAAACATTGTAAGTATCAAAAAAAACACTTTTTTCAGCCTTAAGAAGTCTAATTTTAGTTTTAATGCCGCCTTTTCCTGAATAACCACCTATACCACCATCTGTTCTAATTACTCTATGACAAGGTATTTTCGGTGCGTAAGGGTTCATAGCGCAAGCATTAGCTACTGCACGGGCTGATTTAGGTCTATTTATGCCTATAGCGACCTGTTTATAGGTTTTTACCTTACCTTTTGGTATAGTTTTAAGGTATTTCCAAACCTTTGTTTGAAATTTACTTCCTTTTAATATCATTTTTTTTTATTTTTTCTAAATTTCCACGGAAACTCAAAATTCATTGACCACAATCCTTTTTTTAGAATTTTAGCTCTTTTTTCATGATAAACATGTTGTTTAGAATACTTTTTGTATGCAAAAGCATAGCCATTTAATACTAAAAATTTCGATAAACTAATATCATTTATAAAGCATTCTGCGATAGTTCTTTTGTACTTATCTTCACCTTTTTTAACACATAAAGGCTTTTGATTAGCTATTTTATCTTCTAATACGTTCTTTGCTAATAACCCACATTTAATTATTTTTCCTTTTTTTTTGCATTCTTGGTCAATCTCAGGGGCGTCAATTCCAAAAAATCTAATTTTTTCTCCATCTACAATAATTGTATCACCGTCTATTATTTTAACTTCGTTAGCTGACGCATGAACTTGATACATTATTAAAATAAATAAAAAAAAAATTTTATACATAATAATAATTTACAACTTGACTTAAGAAATAATATATTATATTACTTCCGATAATTAATGGTTATCGGAAAAATATGAACAATTTAGTAACAGATGTAAAAAGCTTAGAATTAGAAACTTTAAAGAATCTTAAAAACTCGAAAGCTATAAATACACTTAGAGCTTATAAGGCAGACTATAAAGATTTTGCAGCTTTTTGTATTAAGAATGGTTTTAAACCTATGCCATCTGAGCCAAAAATTATAACTATTTATCTTACCTATTTATCAAAATCATGCAAATTTAGCACATTAAAACGAAGATTAGCATCTATAAGCGTCATTCATAAACTTTCAGGCCACTACATTGATACAAAGCATCCAATGATTACAGAAAATTTGATGGGAATAAAACGAATATTAGGAAGTCATCAAAAAGCAAAAAAGCCAATATTAATAAGAGAATTAAAATTAATCATTAATGCAGTAGATAAAGATAAGAACGAAACTAATAGAATAAAAAATAAAGCATTAATTCTAATAGGATTTGCTGGAGGGTTTCGCAGATCTGAACTTGTATCAATAAATTATGATGATTTAGACTTTGTTCCTGAAGGGGTAAAAATATTTGTCAGAAGATCAAAAACTGATCAATCAGGAGAGGGAATGACCAAGGGAATCCCCTACTTTAACAATCCTGATTACTGTCCTGTTACTTCTTTAAAAAAATGGATTGAAAAATCAGAAATTAAATTAGGTAAAATTTTTGATCTATCCGATAAGATGGTTGCATTAACAATAAAGAAATATACAAATCTTGCTGGTTTGGATTCAAACAAATATTCAGGACACAGTTTAAGATCTGGATTTGCAACATCTGCCGCCGAATTAGGAGCAGAAGAAAGAAATATAATGGCTATGACAGGACATAAAACAACGCAAATGGTGAGAAGATATATTCATGAATCAAATTTATTTAAGAATAACGCGTTAAATAAGATTAAATTTTAAAATTATTCAAGAAATCATTATTCAGTTCCTCAAAATTTATTCTCCTATACTTTGAAACGGTAGGAATCCATCTGTCCAGCTCATCATTTTTATTTATAGGAATGATATCAATTATTTCTCTATCAAAGGATGGAGATATATGAACTATCGGACCTGAATGGTAACTGATATTTTTTTCAGAGTTTTTTATGAAATAAGCTAAAAGATTTAATGGCAGGTTTTCAATAACACAGATAATATTTTTTTTATTTTTATTTGTTACAATAAATTTATTATCTTTAAAATTAAAAGTTGTAAATTCCTTTTTTAAAAATTCTAAAAACCTAAATTTTTTTATACCTGTGGTAATAACAATTTTATTACCTTCTGATATTTTTTTAATTAAAGCTAAAGAATTCTCAAAATCAATTTTGTTACATCTATCCCATTTTTCATCAAAATGAAACAAAAGGTATTTATTGTTAATGTTATTTATAAAAAATGAATTGTATATATCATTAAAAGCACTATCTAAGACAAAAATATTTTTTTTACTATAAATATGGAAATTTAATTTCTCTAAAATATTAAAATATAAAGTCTGATAATGAATACGTTTATCATCTGATGTATAATTTTCATCACAATATAGAAAGTTGTCAAAAAATAGTTTCAAAATAAATTTTTTAGGTCTAAATACTTGATAAGAAAAACTTAATAATTTCTTATACTTAACAAAACATATCGTAGACTTAATCTTGGATCTTACAAAACATGAAATAAGATAAGATCTATTTTTTCCATCATGTTGAAACAAATAAGTATATTTTGTAAAAAAAAAATCTCTAAAATTTTTTAAAAGACTTATAAGTAATGAAGAGCTGTCAATAATAATAAATTTATCTACAAATTTGTAGTTTTTTGCTACCTGGTAGTTATATTTAGAGCAAACAAGAGTTATAGAGGATTCTTTATTATTATCTTTGATATTTTTTAAGCATGGTGAAAAGTATATTAAGTCACCTACTCTATCAGTTTTAAAAACAATAATTTTCTTTGACAAGATACCTCTGTATATTTATGTATAATTGAAAAAATTTTTAATTTGACTCACAATATACAATAATTCATTCTTTTTTAAGTTAGGGTGAATAGGCAAGCTAAGACATTCTTTAGCCCACAATTCTGAATTTTTTAATGTAGTTTTTTTGAACTTGTTTCTAAATGCCTTTAGTTTGTTTAAACTATAAGGATAATGCATTTGAGTTGATATACCTTTATTTCTTAAGAAATTTATTAATTTATTTCTCTTTTTTGTTCTTATTACATACAAGTGTCTCGATGAGCCTTCGTTTGTTTTTGTTAGTTTAATCTCTCTAATTGGCTTTAAAAGTTTGTCATAGAGACGCCCAATATTTCTTCTTCTTAAATTCATTTTTAAAAGTGTTTTGAGTTTTTTGTTTAATACCACTGACTGAATAGTATCGAGACGACTATTTATTCCTATTAAAAAATGATCATTTTTCTTAATTGAGCCTAGGTTTCTCAACGCAAGTAATTTTTTATATAATATGGGGTTGTTTGTGGCGACTAATCCCCCATCTCCAAAGGCCCCCAAATTTTTTGCTGGATAGAAACTATAACAAGAAATGTCAGATATATTATTTGAAAATAATTTTTTGTCATTTTTATTAAAAGCAAGAATTGATTGAGCGCTATCTTCAACTATAAAAATTTTTTTTCCAACAATTTTTCTAAGTCTTTTCAAATCAATTCTCTGACCATAAAGATTTACAGGAATTATAGCTTTTGTTTTTTTTGTAATTTTTTTCTTTATTTGATTTAGGGATATTAATCCAGTCTCCTTATCTATATCAACAAGCACTAACTTATTATTATTAAGTATTACGGAGAGTCCCGTAGATATATATGTCATACCTGGCACTATGATTTCATCATCACTTTTAAGATTAAGTGACATCAAAGCCAGAATCAAAGCATCAGTTCCAGATGCACATCCAACAGAATATTTTATTTTAGAAATTTTAGAGAAATTCTGCTCAAAGTTACTTACTGCCTGCCCAAGTATGAAATCACCTTTATTAATCGTTTTTGATATATCCTTTTTAATTTGTTCTAATTCAAATTTTTTAATAGGATTTATTTCAGTAAATTTTATAGTTTTATTCATTATTACTTGTTTATTTTTTCAACTAGTTTTGTAATTTTTTCATTCAGTTGGTTTCTAAAAAGTTTATTGGTATTTGTTTTAATTGAATAAAATATGTATTTTGTCAATTTTGATAGCGGCTCTCCAAGATCTAAATCTGGGACCTCTAATTTGTATTCTTTCCAATTTTTCCTCGTTTTATTTTTATAAATTTTTATTTTATAAATAGATTCATTTTCGTCACAATATAAAATTGCTTTTTCAAACTTTATCTTAAAAATTCTAATTTTTGTTGGAGAAACCCATGAATTTTTTATCAAAACATTTATGGATTTTTTATATTTAAGATTTATATAAGCTGTATCACAAAGTTTATTATTAAAATTCTTCTTAATTATTGTTCTTGTTTTATAAGGTTGCTTTTTCAACAAGTATGTAAGAATTGAGATGTCATGAATACCTAGATCCCAAATTACATTTGCGTCATTCCGTATTGGAGCTTGCTCTCTAAATGATTCAATTTCTAAAATATTTCCATACTTCTTTTTATCAATTATGTTTTTTATATAATTTACTGTACCTGCAAATAAAAAAGGATAATCAACGAAAATCATTTTTTTATTTTTTTTAGCAATCCTATTTAAAGACATAACTTCTTTAGTCGATAAGCACATTGGTTTTTCAATTAATACATGTTTTGAATTTTCTAATGCAAATTTTGCTATTTTGTAATGTGATCCTGTAGGTGTCGACACAACTACTAAATTAATTAAATTATCCTTTATACTTTTTTTGTAATCTTTATATGTAGTGATTAAAGGAAATCTTTTTTTTGCTAAAGTAAGATTTACTTTTTTACTATCTGCGATAGAAAAAAGATCAAAATAATCTGAATTCTTAAAATTCCTGGCAAGTTTACTTCCCCAATAACCATAACCTACCAAACAAACTTTATACATCTTATAATTTTCTAATTAATTTAGCAGGGTTACCTGCATAAATTCCTTTAATTTTTAAATTTTTAGTTACAACGGAACCAGCTCCAATAACGATGTTATTGCCAATAGTAACTGGCAGAATAGTAGAATTTGAACCAATTACAACATTATTTCCTACAAACGTTTTTTTAAAAGATTTTGACGTTCTATTTATCTTACCTTTTTTAACTAAATCATTAACAAAAGTCACACCATGTGAAATAAAACAATTTGAACCTATTATTACCTTTTCACAAATAAACGAATGACTTTGTATTCTTGTATTATTGCCGATAGTAACATTTTTTTGAATTTCAACAAAAGGTCCAACAAAAATCGAATTTCCTAATTTGCACCCATAAAGATTAACGGGATCTACAAACTGACAGTGTTTTCCAAATTTAACCTTTTTAATTCCAGATTTTAATTTATTAAATTTATTCAAAATATCACATCCACTTCAATTTTTTTTTAGTATCAATGTCAAAAGATTTAGAAATAATATAATCGCTTACAATAGTTGAATTAAAGTATTTAAAATATTTTTCTTTCCCTCTTTTTGCATATTCTTTTCTTAAAGAATCATTATTTTTAAAATAATTTAATTTGTTTGATAGGTCGTCAACATTTTCATAAAAAACTACTTCATTATTATTTAAAAAATGATTTAATTGAGTCTTTTTATCAATAAATGTTAAAAGGCCGTTGCCTACAAGAGAGGCAATTCTATTACTTGTAGCATATTTAATAGGTTTTCCTCTACTTAGATTTAAACCCATTTTTGACATATTAATAGAATGATAAAAATCTTCAGACCATATTGGCTCTCTTCTTTTATATCCATATATATCAAAAATAATATTTGGACTTTTTTCAATTAACTTTTCAATAAAGACGGTTCTCTCTTCTTTTTTATTTTTTTTTAGAGTACCTCTGTTTACACCATGACTCATTGAAAAAAATAAATCATTCATACAGTGTTTATTTTCGTATATATTCAATCTTTCTATATTTTCGTCTACTGGTATTGGCAGATAAAAGAAATTTTTTTCATTTTGCAAAAACTTAAGAGCAGATGGATGTGTGGTAATAAAATTGCTTTTAATATACTTTTTATATTTAAAAATCTTTTTTCTATTAGATTGATAATCAGGACCCGTATCGGCAAGATGGTCTTCAAACCATTGAGAGATAACTACATTTTTATTATTTGATATTATTTTTTCAAAAGTTTCATCATAAATATTATTTGAATGTCCTAATAAAATAAAATCAGGGTTATAATTTTTTGTAGTTTCTAAAATTTGCTTATTAAGATAATTATAAGCATTTACATTTGGAAAGACTCTATTATATCTTACTACGTCTCTATCACTTAAGTCTAAAACATCATGTCCTGATCTAATAAAACCATTAGATAATTTTTTAGCAATAGAGATAAAATAAAGTCTATTAAACAACCAATTACCAAAATTTGATATATGTAAAATTTTTAGTTTTTTATTATTATTAATAAATAGTTTTTTGTTAGCTAGAATCTCAGATCTATACTTATCAATTTTTTTAGTGTTAATATTTAGATTATGTAAGACATTTTTATAAGATTCTTTTTGTATTTTTGTTCTAAGTTTCTTGTTTTTGATTAAATGCTCTATTTTACTGAATAGCTCCTTATCATTTAGTTTTGTTAAGAAAATTGTATTTGGAATGGTTTCAATTAAACCACCTCGTTTAGAAACAATAGTAGCGCAACCTCTCGAGGCAGATTCAACTGCTGTTCTACCAAATGGCTCTTCCCACACAGAAGGAACTACAGATATGCTAGTGTCATTGTACAAATCTAAAGTTTTATTATGACTAATCCAGCCCTTATATTCCAAGTTCTTATGTTTAAAATTATATTTTTCTCTAGGCTCATCCCCAACTACTATAGATCTCCAATTCTTATATTTATTTAATATTTTTAAAATTGCATTTCCATATATATTAAAGCCTTTAGATCTATTTAATTTTCCCACAAAAGAAATTATTTTTTTCTTCTTGGGAAAATATTTTAAAGGTAAAATACTTGGATAAATAACATCACATTTAGGGTTATTTTTTTTTTCAAAACCTTCAAAGAATTTTTCTTTTACCCAATTGCTTACGAATATAAGCTTTTCACAATGTTCTAATAAGATTTTTCTTTCTTCAAGAGATGTAGATCCTCCTAAAGTAAGAGGATTATTATGGAAAATTAAAACGAATTTTGAATCAACTTTCCTTTTTATAAAATGATGAACATAAGATGGTCTATTATGTATTTCAATTAACTTATAATTATAAAGATTTATGTATTTAATAAACTCATCTACATACAAAATATTTTTACTTCCAATTTTGATAGATGCGAATGATAAATTTATATATATATTTTTATCAATTACATCTTTCAAGCTATCTGTATTACCAAAAACTGAAATATTATTTTTATAAATACTCTTTTTGTTAAAATCTTTAACCCAGATTGACGCCGACCCTGCCTTTATATTGGTATAATGGTCTTTAAAAGGAAGAAGTATAGCTATTTGTTTTTTTTTCATATTAAAGACTTTTTATATAATTTCTAAGTTTTTTATCTTTCTTTATATAATATTCTCTAGACATTGCTTCTTTTTTTGTTGAAAATTTCTCACTATATACAATCTTCCACGATCTTCCTCTAGTAAATTTTGCTCCTTTCCCGCTATTATGCAAATCTAGCCTCTTTTTTAAATTATTTGTATATCCTACATAAGTCGTTGCTTTTGTTTTTTTTTTATTTTTGAGAACATAAACAAAGTACTTCATATATTATTTTATAAAACTTTTTGTTTTTGAATCCCTAAATTATCTATTTTTAGCACCATTTCATCTCCAGATTTTAGAAATACTTGTGGGTTTCTTCCAATTCCACATCCAGGAGGTGTTCCTGTTGAGATTATATCACCAGGTTTTAAAGTCATAAAAAAACTTAAATATGAAACTATATGTTTAACAGAAAAAATCATATTTTTAGTGTTATCACTCTGCATAACTTTTTTATTTAATTTTAATTCTAAATTTAAGTTTTGAATATCTTTAATTTCATCTTTAGTTACAACAAAGGGACCTATGGGTCCAAATGAATCAAAAGCTTTACCCTTGTCCCATTGACCGCTTGACTTTTCCAATTGATATTCTCTCTCACTAATATCATTAACAATGCAATAACCAAATATGTGATCCATTGATTTATCTTCAGATATATTTTTTCCTTCTTTTCCAATTATTACACCTAGCTCAACCTCCCAATCAGATTTAAGAGAATCTTTTGGTAAATAAACATTATCATTTGGCCCATTAATAGAACTATTTGCCTTAAAAAAAACTATGGGTTCATTTGGAGCGGTAGCACTAGTCTCTTTAGCGTGAGCTCTATAATTTAAACCAATACCGATAAATTTTTCTGGATTAGAGACACAAGGTCCGATTCTAGATTTATTTGAAATTTCAGGGAGATTTTTTATTTTACAATTATTTATTTTATCTATTAATTTAAAGTTTATTGTTTCACGGTTTAAATCCTTAATAATTGAAGATAAATTTCTTATAATTCCATTAGAATCTATTATTGCAGGAATTTCATTATTTGACTGCCCTACTCTGAGTAGTTTCATATTAAATTTTGGCGGTCCCACGGGGAATCGAACCCCGATTAGATGATTGAAAACCATCTGTCCTAACCGTTAGACGATGGGACCTATTAAAAATATCTTTATTTAATATATATTTAATGTTCTTTCAATGCACGATTATTCTAATATTATAAAAATTTCATAACAATTTAATGTCTTATTATAAAAAATAATGAAAAACTTACAAAAAGAAATAGAAGTTTTAATAAATTTATACAAATCTAAAAGATATTCAGAAGCTGAGTCATTTTGCAAAGATCTTATAAAAGTAAATCCAAAGATTGCATTTTTGTATAACTTGATGGGAATAATTTTAAACGATCAAAATAGACAAGATGAAGCTATTAATTTTTATAAAAAAGGAATAGAAACAGATCCACAATTTGCACTTATATATAGCAATTTAGGAAATACATATAAATCACAAAACAAGTTAGATGATGCGGAAAAATGTTATAAAAAAGCTATCAATATAGACAGCAAATTATCAGAACCGTATAATAATCTAGGAAATTTATTAAGAACATTAAACAAATATAAAGACGCAATTAATACATACAATCAAGCCATAGATAATAATAAAAATTTTTTTTGGGCCTATTATAATTTAGCTACAACTCATACGACGTTAGGAAATTATAAAGAGGCAAAAATTAATTTTGAAAAAACTATAAAAATAAATCCTAATTTTGGTCCTGCTCATAGAAGTTTAAGCAGAGTAAAAAAATATAAAAAAAATGATTACCACTTAAAAGAAATGCTTAAAATTTATAAAAATAAAAATATTAATGAGATACAAAAAAAAGAACTTAGCTTTGCAATTGGAAAAGCATACGAGGATATAGGTGACTATGATAGTTCGTTTGAATATTATAATAATGCAAATAATTTGCATAGAAA
>MDTG01169079.1_pt1 | contig 11332 bp, 11 predicted proteins | sample 811421 | NCBI WGS metagenome assembly MDTG01 (sample SAMN05326645, study PRJNA326480) | marine metagenome | isolation source: seawater | place: Pacific Ocean: South East | collected 2011
CTAGTATTATGCATCTCGGGAACCTCACCTCGACTGGCCAATCAGATACTAAGAATTTAATTCATTTTGTATTAAATAACGCTGCACATGACTCCGTAGGTGGTCAGCCAACTTGTGCTAATGAGATTGATCTCCCCTTAATAGCCAAAGCTTGTGGATATGCTTCTATCAAAAGTATGTACAAACTTGATGAGATACGAAATTATATTGAGGAAATCAAGGTTAAGTCGGGGCCGCATTTCATTGAAGTGAAGATCAAAAAAGGCTCAAGAAATGATTTGGGTAGGCCAACTTCAAGCCCTATTCAAAACAAATTAGCTTTAATGAAAGCCTTAAGGTGACCAGATGGATTATTTCAATCCAGTTAAATTAGTCTTCGGCAGTCAAGTAAGAAGAAAAATTAATGAGGAGTGTGTTGGTAAACGCATTCTAATCATTTGTTCTTCAACAGCATACAATAGGTATAGAAAAGATCCCGAGTTAAGCATTCTTTTCAGCTTTATGAATGTTTCATTCGAGCATGGCTTCGAAAGTAATCCATCACTAACTGATATTATCGAAATAAGTAATAAATACAGTAGTAGTTCACTGGATCTTATAATTGGTTTGGGTGGGGGCAGCGCCATGGATGTGGCAAAGATTTCTTCAGTATCAATACCTGCCTTACAAAATGGTATCCATATAAATGATCTTTTAAATGACCCGGATATTCTCTCAGAAGTTCAAGAAATCGATTGTATTCAAATGCCTACAACTGCTGGAACTGGTAGCGAGGTAACTCCATTTGCAACAGTATGGGATTATGAGGAACAAAAAAAGAAGTCACTGAGCCATTCAAAGTTGTATGCCAAAAAAGCATTTATAGATCCGGACTTCCTTTCAGAAACCCCATTATCTGTAGGTGTGTCAACCGGTCTTGATGCCTTGAATCAAGCATTTGAATCTCTTTGGAATGTAAATGCAACTGAGATTACTAGATTACTATCAAGACAAGCAATTGTCTTTTCCCTAGAAGCCTTACCTAATATTTCTAATGCAGCAAGTAACTCCGATCTAAGGCGAAACTTATCATTAGCGAGCTTATTTGCAGGTTTAGCAATCAGTCAAACAAGAACATCTATATGTCATTCAATATCATACCCATTAACATTGAAGTATGGAGTAGAACATGGAATGGCTTGCGCCTTCTCTATGTTAGAAGTATTAAATTTTAATATCGAGTATATCAAGCATGACATTTCTTTGATTAGTTACCAGATCAAAGAAGATATATACCCATTGCTTGAGGATATACTTACTAAGTTCGGTGTATATGATCACCTCGCAAACCTACTGCCAGATAAGACCAGTTTTTTGTCTTCGATTGATGATTTTGTTGCATCTGGCCGATTCGAAAATAACATAAAAAAATGTGAGCGTAATGATCTCATACAGATAATATCAGCAAGTTTTGATGCGGTGAGGAGCTAGTAATATGGTGAAATCTGATAACTTAATTATTCATCTTTTTATTGGTCTAGTTATTTTCCTAGGCGCACTATTGATATTTTTAGTCACTAACAATGCTCCAATATATTTTTTTTATTTCGCCTATCTACTTCTTATCATAACAACGGTTTATTCTAGCGGCTTGATAAGTTTTGGTAGTATTTTCATATACGGTTTTACGGCATTTGTGGGAAGTAAAATTTTACTTTCACCTTTCAATTTAACCGTTGATTATTTCATTGAAAGTTACTCAATTACAGAAGAAACTAATATGATAATTACTGGATTATGGGTTTGGGTTTTATACCTATTTTTATTCGGATATAACAGCATAATTTCAACGAAACAGGATATTCCTAGTCAGAAAGTCGGTTTACTTTTAAAAAGTATTTTCGTAGTCGCCGTAGCATTAGCAACAATGAACGCAGCCACTCTTGCAGTGTATGTATCACAAGAGGGTTACCAAGCCTTATATGAAAGTGGAACAGGGTTTGGAACAACTGTAGCGAGAGCATCAAGCATCTTGTTTTTATCGCTTATAACTTATAAAAATCCACGTGTAACTTTGAAGTTAGCTCCTGTAATTCTTCTTTTAGCTGCAGGGTATTTCATTACAGGTGTTCGAGCAAATGCCTTAATTTTGATATTGTTTGTTGTTTTCCTATATTACGATGTGAGAGGAGTTGAGCCTAAAATAAGTTCCTTTGTCATCGGCGCAGTTACAATTGTATCGATTTTGATGTATGTACAATGGTACAGGCAAGGCTTTACATGGACATCAGATCTGAATCTTGTCGAATACATCATCACGTCACAAAATAAAACATTCTATTTACCCGGGATTCTTATTGAGTCTAACGCTCTAGCGGAAAGTAAATATAGTGTACTCTCCATACTTTCTAATTTCGTTTGTACTACAGAATGCACGTCAGGTGACATTTTATCTCAGGAGATTATGGGTGAACTGTATTACGAAGGACATGGTGTTGGAGGAATTGGAATTGTTGACTTTTTATTTTCTTTTATGAGTTTTCCGCTTGGCTCAATCATAGTATTTGTATTAGGTATTTTGGTTGCAGAGGCTAATAACCATCGATCAAAATATCTTATACTCTTTCCATTGATTTTTTTATCATTTTATTCGCACAGATCAAATGCTGGATACTATATAATCATGGCCATCTCTTTTTTTGTAGTGCTAAGAATCTGGGTAGAAATCGAAAAAAAACTTTCAAAAAAGACAATGAGAACAACATAACCCATGCAACAGCATTTCAAAAAAGTGCTAGCTTTTTTACTCACAGATATTATTGCAGGCTTCATTGCGTTATTACTTCCGAAGGAAAAAATAATAATTTACTCTGGCTTGTCTGATACTGCGTTCAATTTTAATCCGAGGCTATTATATGAATATGCTGTTCAAAAGAAAATCTATAAAGAGCATGGCTATCAGCATAGATTTATAATGCGTGATTTGACCGTCGATAAAATTCATAGATACCCCGACGTAAAGTTTTTAGATCCCGAAAATTTTTTTCATGCATTAACTATTTGGAGAGCAAAAATATGGATAACAGCATCTCGACCGATCTATTTTAATCCGGTTGGTTTATTCAGAATCAAATATATTAATGCTTGGCATGGAAGTCCTTTAAAAACGATAGGATTAATGGATAAATTGGCTACACCATTTCAAAAAATCAGGTTTCGATACTACGGTATTTTTGCATACAAGATTGTCGCACCATCAGTTTATTTTGCTAAAATCTTCGCAGAAGCATTTGGTGTAAAAATGCACAAAATTCTTGTTTCTGGCTCCCCGGTCGTTGAGTTTTTAAGGGATCGGACGTTACGCAAAAATGAAAATTTTGAATTAGATGGAAATAAAAAAAACATTCTGTATGCCCCAACATACCGAGATTATGCTGAGGCAGATCAATATCTATCATTAGATACAAAATTTAAAAAGAACCTAGAAAATATTCTCAAAGAGGCCGTAGAATTCTATTATCGACCACACCCACTTACCGATTTACCAGATGATTCTTCAGCAACAATTCTATCGAGCGAATTGGTAGAGGAAATTTCATACAACTATAATAAATTTGATCTTGTCATAACTGACTATAGCTCCGTTGGTATTGATGCTATGTCTGGAGGAATTCCGGTCATATTATACTGGGCAGATCACGATACTTATTCAAGAAAACGAGGTTTCGGTGTTAGTAAAAAAGTTTATGAGTATGCAGAAACAGCCACTAATCCTGACCAATTAATAGAAAAAATTGTAGAAAAATTTAAGTACCAGCAACCCCCATTTGAGGGAGAGCCTTACCATATCACAGAGCACAAAACCTGCAAAAATTTCTTTCGTCAATTAGAAGAGGCATTAACTTAGCAATGATTTCAAATCGCCCAACTTTATTAATGGTTTCAAATGCTAGTAGCGATGGCATAGCTGGTGGATTGAATGCAATGTCATCATTAATGGAGCTTTCATTTGAAGAATACTTTCAGGTAAAACATATTTTCATAAAGGACTTGAATCGTTTTGGAAAATTTCGAAGAATCATTCAAATATTACTAAAATTATGCCAAGGAAAATATGATTTAGTATATTTCAATTCAATTTACTATTTTGAATTTATTTTATTCGCTCTAATATGTTCAGTCTACAAAGTGCCATATCAGATACATTCTCATGGTTCTTTGAGCAAATTTGTCTTTTATGAAAAGAGCCTAAAAAAGTTTTTGCTTCGTCCCTTATTGAATTACTTAGTTCATAAATCTGAGTCAATAATATTCTCAACGACTACAGAGGCATCAAATTCAATCTGTCCTCAAAAGAATTTTCTTACGATAAAAAACTATATTAATACACAATTTAAAAATTCGAGTAGGTTGCAAAATCGTAATAAAAATAAAATTGTTTTTATTTCTAAAATTGATTGGAAATATAAAGGTATACATGAAATGGTCGAAGGGTTTAAAAGATTCGTTCGAAACTCCCCTGAGTTTGAATTATGTATTTACGGCTATGGGAACATTAAATCTAGGCAGTTAGAGATTGATAAGAAAGACCCAGCAATTAGTCGATTATTAAATGCTATTTCAAATGAAAGGCAAATTTCTTTTTATGGTCCTATATATGGTGCGGCAAAATGGACCGCTATTTCTGATTGCGGAGCTGTATGTCTTTTTTCTAAATCTGAAGCAATGCCGCTTATCTTGACTGAGTCCATTTCTGCAGGAACGGTTATTTTGTTCAGTGACTCAACTAACTATCAGGATATTGTTTCAGATCCTAGAATGGTTTGTGATGGTTCGGCTGAAGGTATAGAAAAAATATTGAATATATACAAAAATAATCTCATTCCAAACTATCATAATATTTCAAATTATTTAAAGAAAATCTTTGAAACTAAATTATCGGATCAATCAAGAAAATTTGAGCTTACACGTGTTGCTAAAAACGCAATCATTGCTATTGATTAAAAATAAGTGTTTTCAGAAGTAATATGACGAAGCTTTTGGAAGACAGAAAGATACAGTTTTTCTTTATTTTCTTGGCACGATCGCTTGATGCAGTCAGCCTGTTTTTTATCTTACCTTTTCTCTTTAAAGAATTTGGCAATGAATACTCTGCGGTTGTCGAATTCCTATCTATAGTATCGGTAGCCATAATTTTGATTAAGTTGGGGTATGACAGCTTAATCATTCACAGCATAAAGGTATTGAATAAAAAACCACTGCCTGTGGTAACTGATGTTCTAGTTGGGAAAGTATTTATTTCTTTCTTCGCACTACCGCTTGTCTTGATCTATTACTTTTTATTCGCGGAAAGTCTAAGTTTGCTGGAATTTCTCTTTCTCCTTTTGATTCTTTTATTATCAGAAATTATTAATACATCTCAAGTAACCCTTATTTTTAAAAATGCGATTTGGGTATTGATTATTAATTTTATGAGAGCCTCTTTTCTTCTTCTCGGAGCTATCTTTGCAGTTTATTTTGGTGATATTAACTTTTTTATATACTTGCATACCGCATCATTGCTTTTATCTTCAGTCTTCTACTTTATTCTTAATGACTTCGGGACGATAGTTCTCAAAAATTTAGATCTTAATCGAGCTTTTTCGACATTCTCCAATTCATTGGATTTTTTCTTAGTACGTGTTTTTAGTATATTGAGTGATAAATTTTTGCTCGCCTTAAGTGTAATTTTTCTAACTGAGTACAATCTTATTCTGTTAGATGTGTACCTTCGTTATTTACTTTTATTTTCTGTGCCGGCAGTGATTTTTTTTAACTTTATTCGTAGCCGTGCTATTGTCATTCCAATTTCAAAAATTTTAATAAGCATTTCCTTTTTGGGTATTTTATCTGGTGTGGGGTTTTACATATTTTTAGATCTTGCAGGATATCTCTCTTTTGACGTATTTAGTTCGACTGCATATTATGGTATTTGTATTTCTATGAGTTCAATGGTATTCCTTTCTCAGATAATGATTTTTATTAGCGATTCAGTCGCTCTCAATCATAATCAATCGACCGGATCCAAGCTGGTCAATTTTTTAACCTTTTGTATACCAGTTAGTATCTTAATTCTATTCCAAGTCGACAGTATCTTTTTTTGTATCTTAATTCTTCACATATTTTATCTACTTGGGATTCTTTCATTTATGCTGCAAAATCGCTTCAGAAGTTTACCGGAGTAGTTAGTTTATATGGAATTTACGGTATTAATGCCGATTTACAAGGCTGAAAAACCTCATTATTTTACTCAGGCGCTTAAGAGCATCTATTCCAATTCGTTTCAGGCATCAGAGGTACTAGTCGTTTGCGATGGACCTCTTACCATCGAGCTTAATGCAGTTCTGCAGGATTTTTCTGACTACGAGACTCTGAATATTTTGAGGCTTGACAAAAACTACGGTATTGCTACTGCTTTAAATCATGGATTAAAAGCAGCTAAGTATGACTTGATCATCCGCTGTGATTCAGACGATATCAATCATGATGACCGTTTCAAAAAGCTATGTTATGCATTTGCCAAAGGAATCGATGTGGTTGGGTCATCTATCCAAGAAATTGACTCTAAAGGTAGAGTAATAAATCGTAAGTTTATGCCAGAAAATCATAAAGATATCTTGGCTCGCATGAGGTATAGGAACCCAATCAATCATATGAGTGTCGCTTATAACAGAAAGACGGCACTTGCATTTGGGGGATATACACAAGTTGCTTTCAAGGAGGATTATGCACTTTGGGTAAATTTGATGGTGGAAGGCTATAAGTTTTATAATATTCCCGAATGTTTAGTATCTGCTCGAGTTGATGATGATTTCCATAGACGTCGTAAGAATATTGCTGCTATATTTTCAGAATTTAGTTTGTATCGTTTTATGGTAAAAGTTAATTTTATTGATGTTTTTACTGCAATCTTATTTTGCAGTTTCCGAATTATTGCTCTTCTTTTACCGGTCCCATTTTTGAGAGGTTTCTATCAATTTTTTTTAAGACACAGAGGCTAATCGTATTGCTAGTATGATTTTTCATGACTTTTAGACAATCTCATTATGTTTGATGGAGAAGCTTACAAGCTGTCTGACATGAAGCGACAAAATTACTCATTAAGACCACAACTATTAATTTGAGTTGTTCATGTTCAGTTGGAAAAAGCGAAAATAAATTTATGAATAAGGATGAAGTTGCAATCGTTGGCGGGAGTGGTTTTGTCGGCTCACGTCTAGCTTATCGTTTCAAAAAAAGAGGTATTTTTTTTAATACATATGACATTGATGACACTAATGAACAGGACAAGATATATCTGGATGTTGAGGATATCGATTCGCTTGAACAACTTTCACAAGTTAGCACAATTATTAACTTAGCCGCAGTCCATCGCGACGATGTACGTCCTTTAAGTCGCTATGATGATGTAAATGTGCAGGGCGCAAAAAATATCTGCGCAGTAGCTTCTAAGTACGGAGTCAATAAAATTATTTTTACGAGTTCTGTTGCTATATATGGATTCGCTCCAGCGGATACAAATGAATCAGGAGCTCCAAACTATTTTAATGATTATGGGCGAACTAAGTACTTCGCCGAACAGGTTTATAAAGCATGGCAAGATGAGGATCCGGATAACCGGACCCTAGTTATTATTAGACCCACAGTGATTTTCGGTGAAGGTAATAGAGGTAACGTATTTAACTTATTAAAACAAATTGCCTCTAAAAGATTTGTTATGTTTGGTAATGGCAAAAATAGGAAATCTATGGCATATGTTGAAAATGTAGTTGCTTTTTTAGAGTATAGTTTGTCTTTTAAACCAGGCTTACATATATATAACTACATAGATAAGCCAGATTTTGACATGAACGCATTAATTTCTAGTTCAAGGAAAACTCTTTTCGGCAAAACCGATATTGGATTAAGACTTCCAGGATTTATTGGAGTAGCTTTGGGTTATTTTGCTGATTTAGCTGCAATGGTAATTCGTAAGCCCCTCCCTGTAAGCAGTATCCGAATGAAGAAGTTCATGAGTACTACTCAGTTCGCATCTTCGATTGGTGATACTGGGTTCGTTCCACCTGTGAGTCTCAAGGAAGGTTTGGCAAGAACAATTCGTTATGAGTTTATTGAAGACAACTCTGGTAAGCGCACTTTTAAAACTGAGTAACTTGATTATTAGATACAGTTTTTAGGTTTTTTATGGCAGTTGGATCAGTCTGTAATTAAGTTTCGAAAAATCTTTCTATTGTTTTTTCAAGAAATTGCAAAAAAAGCAGCTAATTTCCTTAATGACTGCCCGTTATAAAATACCTTTAGGAACATTGTTTAACCTTGCTTTAATTACTGTCGAAATAGAACTGATACTTGATAAGTAAAGAGTTACAGTTTACGAGCTCATTTATCTTTGTAGATTTAAGAATATAGCCTTTATCATTTATACAGAAACCTTGTAAAATCATCTTAGAAATTATGAGTGTCTTCTTTTTGACTATCCCTAAAAAATTCTTAATCCCAAAATGAAATGAAAAAGGTTAACAAAGTTATAATTCCTGTGGCTGGTTTAGGAACGAGAATGCTTCCGGCAACAAAAGCAATCCCAAAAGAAATGCTTCCAGTGCTCAATAAACCCATTATTCAATACATAGTTGAAGAAGCAATTTATGCAGGATTTAAAGAAATTATTTTAGTAACACATTCAAGCAAAAATTCTATAGAAGATCATTTTGATACAAGCTTCGAATTAGAAGCAACTTTACACAAAAGAGTAAAAAGAAGCTTGTTGAAAGAAATTAAAGCCATATCAAAATTAAATATTTCTATGGAAAGTATCAGACAAGGAGAAGCGAAGGGCTTAGGGCACGCAATTCTTTGTGCAAAAAAAATAGTAGGTAAGGAACCTTTTGCAGTCATATTGCCGGATATGTTGATTAGTAAAGATATCGGAAATGCTGGAGAATCGCTTAAAGAGATGAAAGTTAATTATGAGAAGAATGAGATTTCTTCGATTCTTCTTGGCAAGGCCAAAAAAGAGGATATTCCAAAATATGGAATTGCTCAAATAAAAAAGAATTCTAAATTTCCAGGGATTGGATTAATTGAAAAAATTATTGAAAAACCTTCTGTTAAAAAAGCTCCATCTAATTTATATGCTGCGGGAAGATATATATTTACTAACGATTTCTTTAGTTATCTCTCCAAAGCAAAACCCGATAAATTAGATGAAATTCAATTAACTGATTCAATAGATCTCTTTATTAGGGATAATAAGAAGGTCAGTGCTTTTCCCCTGGATGGAAAAATTTTTGATTGTGGAGATAATCTTCAATTAATTTTAGCTAATTTAGAATTTGCTATGAAAGATCCGATTATGAAATCAAAGATAAAAAATTATCTTCAGAAAAAGTAATTTTGATAGATATTTTAAAAAAAATTGGGTTTTACTTAACAAATAAAAAAACTATTTATTTAATAGACTCAGAGGATGAAATAGATTTTTTAATTCATTCTTTAGAGAATAAAAAAATAATAGGCATAGATACTGAATTTGATTGGAGGACAACTTACTTTCCTGTCCTATCTCTTATTCAAATTGCAATAAAAAATAAAATTTTTTTAATAGATTGCTTGAAATGTAAAAATCTCAAAAAACTCAAGGATATTTTGGAAGATCAAGAAAAGCTGATTATTTTTCACTCTTCAAGAAGCGATACAACGGTTCTGTATACCAATTTGAAGATCAAAGTTAGAAATGTTTATGATATTCAAGTGGCTGAGAAATTAATAAATGGAGGAGATACAAAAAATTATGCTTCTCTTGTAAAAAAATACTTAAATTTCTCTATAACCAAATCTGAGACGAACTCAAATTGGCTCAAAAGGCCATTAAGTAATAATCAGATTGAGTATGCAGCGGACGATGTAAATTTTTTAATCGAGATATATAAAAAACAAATTAAAATTTTACGAAAAACATCTCTGGACAAAAAAGCTTTAGAATATTCGATGAAGGAATCTATCCTAGGAAATCAAGATCTGTATGTTACCAGACTGAAAAAGTTAAAAAATGCATCTAAACTTACAAAAAGCATTTTTATATGGAGAGAAAAGTATGCAAGTATTAAAAATATCCCTCCTTCATACATTTTTAAGAATAATAAGTTAAAAGATTTAACCAATGAAATCAGACTAAAAAACTTGAATAAAAAAAATCTTATAAAATTTTTTAGAGATAAGGACGACTTAGACGCATTTTTAAAAGAGATGGCAATTAGATGATATTTTTTTGGTCCTTGTATCTATTGATTTCATTGATTATCAGTTATTTGTTATCTCTTCTGGCAGATAATAGGATTTTAAAAGCAATAATTTTTAGTCTTTCTCTATCATCAATGTGTGCTGTTTGGTTTAAGATTCCTGGAGAAAATTTAGTTGCTCCCATAATTTCAATTTTCTTACTAGAATCAACTATATTAGAGAATAATGGGCTAGAAAGAATTTTAAGACCTTTAATTTTAATTTCTTTTTTCTTGACTAGTATTACTTTATTTTTTGTAAAAAAATCTAAAAATTAATTACTGTAGTCTTTAACTTTTTAAGGTCAATTAATCCGATTTGGTTTTTATCTTTCATAAATCCAGCACATTCACCTGGGTTAAAAACCGTACAGTTATTTATTTTCTCTAATCTAAATCTATGAGTATGACCATGAAGAATAAGATCATTTTCTTCAAAAGTTTTGGTTTGAATCAAATTAGGGTGATGAAAAACAGAAATTTTTTTGGAGTTTAGCTCAGTAGAAAATGGTTCATCATAGATTTTGCAGTCAAAAGATTTTGCTACCTCTTCTAGTCCATTTCTTTCCTCAATATCATTATTCCCTAAAACAGCTATCAAAGGACAGTTAAGTTGTTTGAAGGCTAAAAGTGATTTTGGAAGTGAAATGTCACCAGTATGGAAAACGAGATCTGTACAATTATCGTTAAAAATAGTACAGATCTCTTTTATGTTTTTGAGATTATTGTGCGTATCTCCCGTTACGCCGAGTAACACTAATTAAGCTTTTTCTAGAATATGAATTCCACAAGCCGTTCCTAAACCAATAACATGTGTCATTCCAAGTTTTGCGCCTTCAACTTGTCTTTTCCCTGCTTCACCTCTTAAATGAGTGCAAACTTCATAAATATTTGCAATGCCAGTTGCTCCAAGTGGGTGTCCTTTTGATAAAAGACCTCCAGAAACATTTACAGGAACTTTTCCTCCAAGCTCAACATGGCCCTCATCGATCATCTTTCCAGCTTCACCATCTTTACAAAGGCCTAAGTTTTCATAA
>MDTG01228940.1_pt1 | contig 11332 bp, 9 predicted proteins | sample 811421 | NCBI WGS metagenome assembly MDTG01 (sample SAMN05326645, study PRJNA326480) | marine metagenome | isolation source: seawater | place: Pacific Ocean: South East | collected 2011
GGTATTTTAAAGTTTAACGCAAATCTTATTGGTATAGTGAAAATTGATACATGTTCAGGCCAAGAAATATCTCCAATTTCTTCTAAGCAAAGTTTGTTTAATCTTGAACGGATTCTTGGATTAGGGGAAATTTCAACTGTGTCAAATCCTAAATTTTTTAAATTTGCTATATTTTTTTTTCCAAGATCTGACAAATCACATGTAGTTGCAGTAACCACAACTGGATTAAGTCCTAATTCTCTTGCCCTAATTGCTTGGTAAGTGCTATCTTTGCCGCCACTCGAAGGTATGACACAATCCCAATAATTAAGTTTATTTTTTTTTTCTTTAATTAAATTTTTTAATAATTCAGATCTTTTTTTCCAATCAATTTTTTTTCTTTCTTCATAACTTTTACAAGCGTTACATATACCGTTTTTGTCTAGAAATTGATCTGGTCTAGTTTCTGGAACGATACAATTTTTGCAATAATTCATTTTTCAAATAACTTTGATTTGATTATTTTTATTCTACCGTTATTCTTATCTGCTACATACATCATATTATCCAAAACTCTTAATCCAAAAGGACTGTGTAAACCAACAGGACCAACTCCTTTTATTTGCTCTCCTTTTTTATCCCAATAAAATTGGTCTTTATTTTGATTAGTTTCTCCAAAAAATCCTAATGATGTCCCCGATAAATCTATTTTTGTAATTCTATGATTACCGAATTCAGTTATATAAATTTTGTTTTTAAATATTTCCAGATCGATAGGATCACTGAAGGCACCCAATTCAGAACCCTTAATTGAATTTCCATTAGGCGACCAATTATCATTTAGAGTTCCATCTTCATTTTTTCCAATCCATCCAATGTAATTGCCAGAGTTATCAAATTTTACAATTCTATGGTTATTTGTATCTGCTACGTAAATATAATTATTTGGACCAATTCTTAATGCATGAGGATAAAGCAAATCATCAAATAAATTTTTTTTATCATCATTTTTTTTTCCAATTATTTTATCTACTTTGTTATCATTATTGTACCTTAGAATTCTATGAGCCCTCCAATCAGATACATACAAGAAACCATCTTTAGCAAAATGTGATACTGTTGGTCCATCTAGGCCTTTATTATCATTATGATCTGATCCAATTTTTGCAATGACATCACCATTTTTTGATATTTTCGTAACTTGCCCACCCAATTTGCCTTGTCCAAGACCCATTTCAGTAATGTAGAGATTATCCATGTCATCAAAAGTAATATCATGGGGCTGAATAAATTTACCTTTTTGGTATTTTGGATTTTTATTTTCAGAAATTTTAACAAGTTTATTATCCTCTAAATCGTAAACAGCATAACTTCCTAAATCAGGCGAAATTTTATATAAAAAACCTTTATCAAAGCTGGGGATATAAATGTTTTTTAAACTATCTAATCCAACTCCATATGACACTCCATATCCTTTTATAGTAACAACCTTATTTCCTTCTGTAGTGTTAAATTCGTCAATCTTTAACGAATTAGCGCTTAAAGTCATTATTTGAACCATAAATGCTACTAATATATAAAAAACAAAAGTAAAACAATTAAAGATTTTATTATTAAGTTTTGTCATTCCAAATAATTTAATAGACTCAAGCATTTGATATAATATTACTCATCATTTGATATAGTAATATTCAAAAACAGTAAATAAATCTTTTTTTATGAAAAATATAAATTGTCTTTTTATTGGACTGGGCTCTATTGGTCAAAGACATCTTAGAAATTTAAAAAAGATTCTTAATAATAAAATTAAATTTTATGCTTTCAGGAAAACTAGACATGTACCACTGATTAATCAAAAAGGTCAAAAAGTTAAAGGATCTATAGAGAAAAAATTTAATATAGAAATTATCAAAAAACTTAATTTTGCTTACAAAAAGAATATTGATTTAGTTTTTATAACAAATCCATCAAGCATGCACATACACACTATATTAAGTCTCAAAAATTTAAAAAACGCATATATTTTTGTAGAAAAGCCGATTGATAAAAATCTTAAGAAAATCAATAAACTTAAATTCTTTTTAAAAAAAAATAATAATAAAATCTTTGTTGGATTTAATTTAAAACTTCATCCAGGATATCAAAAATTAAAAAAGGAAATAAATAACGATAAAAAATTAGGAAAATTAAATTATTGTATATTTAAATATGGAGAAAATTTAAAAAATTTTCATAAATATGAAGATTATAAGATTAGTTATGCTGCAAACAAAAAATTAGGTGGAGGAGTTTGTCTTACAAGCATCCATGAGATTGATTTAATGTTAGATTTATTTAAGGACTGCAAAATAGTTAATTCTCATATTGATAATCTATCAAAACTAAAAATCGATGTTGAGGATTTTTCTGTGTCTACTTATAAATGTACGTTTAAAAAAAAAAAGATTATTTCTTTAATAATCCTAGACTTTTTTCAATTAAATACAGAAAGATATATTAAACTAATATTTGATTATGGAGAGGTATATTTAGATTTAAATAATAATTATTTATTAATCACAAAAAAAAATAGTAGAAAAATTTTTAGGTTCCCAAAAAATAAAAATATTATGTATAAAAAAGAACTTCAAAATTTTCTTAGTTTATTTATGAATAGAAAAAAAGTGCCTGAGGAGTTCTCATTAGATAATTCTCTAAAATCTTTAAAAATTGTTGAAAAAATAAAAAATAATCATAATTGATTTACTTTTTTTTGATAATAGCTAATGACGTGTTTATTATTTAGCTTAACAAGTTTTTTATTTTTAATTAAAAAATTAACAACCTCATGATTATGACCAAAAATTTTTCTTTTTTGTAAATAAGAAATAATTCTTCTTAAAACAACTAAATCCTCTCTAAAATCTAAGGTAAATCTTAATCTCGAATAATCTTTATTACCTTTAAATAAAAAGGTATTAAATTTCCTATTTTTTATATAAGGCGTGATGTGTTCTTTCTCATAGAGACTCAATTTTTTTTTATAAATTTTTTTTAAAAAAATATTTTTGAAAAATTCAAAATCACTGCCAACAGGATAAGTTCTATTTTCATATGGAAAGCAATTTCCACTATAATCATATTTTTTTTTAATGTGTAATTTAAAATATTTGATCATTAATTGAGGATCTATAAGAGGACAATCAGAAGTTAGTCGAATTATATTTTTCAATTTATATTTTTCTGCACATTTAATAAATCTTAAAATTACATTTTTTTCTGACCCTCTGAAGAGATTTATTTTTTTTTTCTTCACAATATCAGATATTATTTTATCTTTTTTGTTATTTGTTGTAGCGACATAAATATCTTCTTTATTAAAATAGTTTAATAACCTATCAATCATAAATTCTAGAATTGTTTTATTATTAATTTTATTTAGGATTTTTTTTGGGAATCTTTTAGATCCAGTTCTAGCTTGTATTATTATTCCAGTATTGTATTTTTTTAAAACAAATTTATTATTAATTATCATTTTTATTGATTATAATTTTTTTGGTAGTAGATAAACATTAATAAATATATTACATAATTTTAAAATATTAAATGAAAACAATACCATTTGGTTTACCTTGCATTAGTAATGAAGAGATAAGTGCTGTTAAAAAAGTAATAGAGTCAAAATGGATTGGAAGTGGACCTATTACTCAAGAATTTGAAAGAAAATTTAAAATTTATAAAAAATCGAAATATGCACTTTCAGTTAATTCCTGCACAGCTGCTTTGCATTTATCATTGAGAGTATTAGGAATTCAAGAGGGTGATGAAGTTATTACTACACCATTAACATTTTGTTCTACAATAAATTCAATCATTTTAACTGGAGCCAAACCAGTGCTAGTTGATATTGATAAAGAAACATTGAATATTGATGAAACAAAAATTGAAAAAAAAATTACAAAAAAAACAAAAGCTATGATCATAGTTCACTTTGCAGGCTTACCTTGCAATATGTACCCAATAATGAAAATAGCGAAAAAATATAAAATAAAAATAATTGAAGATTGTGCTCACGCAATTGAAAGTAAATATTATGGAAAAAATGTTGGAAATTTTGGTGTTACAGGATGCCATAGTTTTTACGCTACAAAGAACCTGACTACAGGAGAAGGTGGAATGATTATTTCAAGTAACAAACATTTATCATCCAGATTAAATATAATGAGACTACATGGAATATCAAAAGATGCATGGAAAAGATATTTACCAGAAAATGTTAAAGCTAAAAATAAATATGAACACTATGATGTCAAAGAAATAGGATTAAAATATAATTTAACTGATTTAAGTTCTGCAATGGGTTTAGTTCAATTAAAAAAAATTGAACGTCATTGGAAATTAAGGAAAAAAATTTATGAGTATTACAGAAAAAAACTTAATAATTTACCTCTTTTATTTCAAAAGATTGATAATTATGATGTTAAGCACGCTTATCATTTATTTACTTTGATCATAGATAAAAAAAGAACTAAAAAAAAAAGAGATAAATTAATAAGCTTTTTGAAAAAAAATAAAATTAATGTTGGTGTAAATTATCGGTCAGTTACAGAAATGACTATTTATAAAAGAAATTTTAAATGGAATGAAAAAACTTGCGTAAATTCAAATTATGTAGGAAAAAATACTCTAAGTCTTCCATTATATCCAAGTCTCCAAAAAAAGAGATATCTTATATATGTCAAAAAATTTATGAATTTTTTGAAAAGTAAAGTATTATTTAGATGTGATGCAGCTACAATTGCTGAAATAGGTACGGGACACATATTTAGATGTTTGACTATAGCCAAATATCTTAAAAAAAAATTTAAATTAAAGAATAAAGAAATTACTTTTTTGATAAGATCAGTAAGAAGTTACAAAATAGGCTTAAAAATTTTAAAAAAATACGATTATAATATTATTCAAATTAAAGATAAAAACTTAAAACTTAATTCTAAAAGAGAACTAAAATACCTTAATAAAAATCAAGCAAATTTGTTAATCATTGATAGATTAGATAAAACAAATATGAAATTTGTTAAGGGATTGAAAAATAAATTTCTTAAAAAAATTATTATTGATGACTCATCAAATTTTAGAAAATTATTTGATTTAAGCTTAAATCCTTTAACTCCGAAGGTAAAAAAGTTGGGAAACAATTCTTATGTTGGATTTAATTACCTAATTTTACCTGCCTTTTTTCATAAATTTAAAAAGAAACTTAGTAGACAAAAAAATATTTTTATTTCTTTTGGTGGATATGATCATAAAAATTTGACTATAACGATTTTAAGAATACTTAACAAACTGAATTTAAGATTGAATATCTATATTTCAAAGTTTTTTGAAAAATCATACGATTATTCAAAATTAAACTTACGTATTCATTTTTTTAACCAAAATCAATATCTTGACTGTTTAGAAAAATCAAAAATATCAATTACAGCTGGCGGTATGTCACTTTTTGATAATATTTTAATGAAAAAGAAAATTATATGTATTCCTCAATATAAGCATCAAGAAAATAATGCAAAAATTATTGCTAGAAAAAAAGCTATTAATTTACTAAGTTTGAACAAAAAAAATTTTGAAAGTAATTTTAAAAAAATATTTCTTAATTTAAGCATTAATAAAGTAACCGAGAAAAAAAGATTAAAGAAAAAACAAGAACAAATTACGAATGTAAGAAAAATGAAAAATACATTTTTATTAATTGGAAAAATTTATGAACAGACAATCAATAGACACACTTTTTAATTTTCAAAATAAAATAGTATTAATCACAGGATCTAGCGGACAAATTGGATCTGCTTTAGTAAATTTATTTTTGGATTTAGGATCAAAGGTATATGGTTTTGATCAAGTTAGTAAAAAAATAAAAAATAGAAATTTTAAATTTATTAAAACAAATGTATCAAATAAAATTAATGTAAAAAAAAATATTTTAAAAATCACAAAAAGTGAAAAAAAAATAGATATAATAATTAATAATGCAGGTTATTCTGTTTTTACTAAATATTATAAGAGGACAGATAAAGAAATTAATAAAACAGTAGATGTAAATATAAAAGGTGTCACTAATATGATAAATGAATATTCAGAAATTCATAAAAGATACAAAATCAAAAAATGTAATATTATTAATATAAGTTCAATATATGGATTACTTAGCCCAGATTTTAGAATTTACGGAAAAAATGACAGATTTAATTCAGAAATTTATGGTGCCACAAAAGCTTCAGTAATTCAGTTGACAAAATATTATGCAGTAATTCTGTCAAAATATAATATTAATATTAATTGTATTTCTCCAGGAGGCATTCTAAATAAAAATAAACCTCAGGCAAAAGATTTTGTTAAAAAATATTCAAAAAGAGTTCCAAAACAAAGAATGGGTATAGTTGAAGATTTATTTACGGGAATTCTTTTTTTATCCAGTGATAAATCAAACTACATTATTGGTCAAAATATTATTATAGATGGTGGCTTATCGACATGGTAAAGATTTATGAAATTAAATAATGGATTTATAATTGCTGAGGCTGGAATAAATCATAATGGTAATCTAAAAACAGCATTAGATTTAGTTGATGTAGCCAAGAATAATGGTGCTAATGCCATTAAATTTCAGACTTATAAAACAGAGAAAAGAATTAATAAAAAATATAAAAAGATATTTAATATTTTAAAAAAATGTGAATTAACCTCAATCGATTTTAAAGAAATTAATGATTACTGTAAAAAGAGAAAAATTACATTTTTTTCAACACCATTTGATTTAGAAGCAGTTGATTTGTTAGAAAACCTCAAGGTTCCAATGTACAAAGTAGCCTCATTTGATATCTCAAATTATGAGTTAATTAATAAAATTGCAAAAACAAAAAAAAAGGTAATTGTATCAACTGGAATGGCCAAAACAAATGAGATAACAAATGTATATAAGTATTTTTCTAAACGTAAAATAGATCTAACTTTACTTCATTGTATATCATCTTATCCAACAAAAGAAAAAGATAGTTACCTCTCAAATATTAGATATTTAAAAGATAAATTTAATTGTAAAATTGGTATCTCAGATCACACCAACGATATTAAAATTCCAATATATGGTTCAATATTAGGTGCCTCGGTCATAGAAAAACATCTTAAAATTAACCGAAAACATAAATGTGTTGATGCACCAGTATCTATCACGGGTGAACAATTAAAAAAATTAAGAAATGAAATTGATAATCTTAAATTAATACTTAGAAAACATAAATTCGGTATTAAAAATTCTGAAAAGAGCGCAAAAATATTTAAGAGAAAAAAAATATATTAGAAGATTGGATAATAAAATAAAAAATGAAAATACAAATTTTGGCTAGTAAAAATTCTTGGTTAGCAAAACATAAAAAAAAAAAGATAATCTCTTATTTAAAAAAATTTTCTAAATCCCTAAAGTTTGTCACTAATCACAGAAAATTAAATAAAAGATATGATATTAATATTATCTTAAGTTATTATGAATTAATTAATCAAAAATATTTATCTTATTCAAAACACAATTTGGTAGCACATGAGTCTGATTTACCAAGTGGAAGAGGACATTCACCTTTATATTGGCAAATTCTAAGATCAAAAAAATATATAACAACCACTTTATTTGAATGTTCTAAAAATGCAGATACAGGTTCTATCTATTATAAAAAAAGATTTTTTTATCCAGAATATTTTCTGTTGGATCAAATTAAGGAAAACCAATTCTCAAATTCTTTAGAATTAGTTTCAAAGTTTTTGAAGTACTTTAAAAAAAATAAAATTGCTCCAAAATCAAAAAAACAAATTGGTAAAATAAGTTACTTTAAAAAACTAAAAAAAACAGATAGCGAAATAAATGTTAATGCATCTATTAAATCACAGTTTAATAGACTTAGAACTGTTGATAATAATAATTTCCCAGCTTTCTTTTTTTACAAAAAAAAGAAATATATTTTAAAAATTTATTCTTTTGAAAAATAGTTCTTAAATTTAAAAATTTAAATTTTACTTATTTAGATTTTTTTACTATGTAATCTCCAATTGCCAAATAATCTATCCTATACTTCAAAAAGCACAAAATAGCATCTTCCGGATCATTGACAATGGGCTGTCCCTTTACATTAAAAGATGTATTAAGTACCACAGGAACATTTGTAATTTTATAAAAATAATTAATAAGATCAAAAAATTTTTTATTCGTTTTTTCATGCACAGTCTGTACTCTGCAGGAGTTATCAACATGAACAGTAGCAGGTATATATTTTTTTTTATCATTTTTTACTTTTGTAGCAATAAGCATATGTTGACTTTCTTGGTCTAATTCAAAAAATTCTTTAGCAAAATTATTTAATATTGCGGGAGCAAATGGTCTAAAATTTTCTCTAAATTTTACATTTTTATTCATGTGGTTTTTCATTTTATTTGGAAAAGGCTTGCATAAAATACTTCGATTTCCTAGAGCCCTTGGTCCAAATTCTGCTGCTCCTTGAAACCAACCCAAAATATTACCTTTAGAAATTATTTCTGCAGATTTTTTTGATATATTTTTTTCTAAATTAAAACTAATTTTATTTTTATACTTTAAAAGAGTTTTTTTTATTTCTTTATTATTAAATCTTGAACCTAAATAAAAATTTCTTCTTTTTAAATCTTTATATTTCTTTTTTGACTTTATCATAGTTACTAGCCCAGCTCCGTATGAGAGGCCAGAGTCACCACTTGCCGGCTGTATAAATATCTCTTTAAAGATTTTTGAAGATTTAATTTTCCCGTTTAAAGAGCAATTTAAACCAACACCACCTGCTATACAAAGTTTTTCTATTTTATATTTTTTTTTTAAATATTTAAGTTGTTGAATTACAATTTCCTCAATTCTTGTTTGCAGAGCCGCAGCTATATTTTTGTGATGACTATTAATTTTAGAATCATATTTTCTTTTTTTTCCAAAAGTTTTTATGAATTTTTTACTCAACCAAGAGTTTCTTTCGTAATTATAAGTAATCCACTCTGGATTAATTTTATAATTTAGACCACTTTTATACTGAATTATTTTTCTGAAAACTTCTAGGTATTTTTTTTTACTATTAGGAATTTTTTTATTTGGATTTCCAAATGGTGCTAAGCCCATTATGATTCCCTCATCATAGAAAGCTTTCCATCCCAAGAAATGTGTAACAGCAGAATATATTAAACCTAAAGAGTCTGGAAACTGGTTTTTATTATAAATGATTTTTATTTTATCTTTTTTTCCAATTCCTATAAGACCTGTTTCGTATTCTCCTAAACCATCATAAGATACAATTAATGATTTTTTAAAACCACTAGGATAAAATGTGCTGGCCAAATGACAATAATGGTGGTTATTAAATTCAATCTTATTTTTATATCTCAATTTATCTCTAATTATTTCCTCTAGATTAATTAAATTTTTAATTCTATCAATTCCGTCAAATATAAATCCAAATTTTTTTGAGTCATTTAAAATTGGTTTTAGATAAAACTCGTCGAGATGCTTTTTTGGAAGAAATCCTATGGAAATTATATCAATATCATTAATCTTAATTTTACCAATCTTTAAACAATCATTAATAGCTTCTGTAGGAAATTCTCTCGTATGTTTTAATTTACTGTATCTTTCCTGCTCACACGCAGCAATTATATCTCCATTTATGAAAAGAGCGCTGGATGAATCGTGTCCCAAGTTTAAACCTAATATTTTCATAAATACTTTTTATAATTTTAATAAATTACAATCTATAAATAAATTTAATTTTAAAGAAAATTAGTGATATTAATTAAATTTACAATATGATATTTAAAAGTACCTTAATATAAATAATATGAGCAAAACAGGTTTCGACTTAGCTTTAAAAATTGGATCAAAAAAGCTGCATATAAAAAGAAAAAAACAACTTGATGCGGCTTATGATTATCATAAAAATTTTCATGATAAAAATGGGAACATAGACTCAAAATACTTAGAATCAAGAAATTGTCCTGTTTGTAATAAAAGTAATTTTTCTTTTTTATTTTTAAAAAATGGCGGTAATTATGTTCAGTGTAAAAACTGTAAACTTGTTTATCTGAATCCATGTTTTACCGACAAACACCTAGAAAATTTTTATAAAGGCATGCATAATATGCAGGCTAAAATTGTAAAAGATGAAAGTCATTTTTATAGAAAAATATACTCTTATGGAATTAAGAATATTAATAAATTTATAAAACTTAAGAATAAAAAAAAAATTCTTGATTTAGGGTGCTCCAGTGGTCTTTTTTTAGATATTGCAAAAGAGAAAAAATGGGAAACCTTTGGAATAGAATTAAACGAAAAAGAGATAGAAATTTCAAAACAAAATCATAATGTTAAAAATATAAATTTGTATCAAGCACGAAAAGAATTTAATTTAAGATTTGATGTTATAACTATGTGGGATGTTATTGAGCATGTTAAAGATCCACACGAATTACTTAAAACTGTAAAAAAAAGTTTAAGACCTGGGGGATTATTTTTTTTTCAAACACCAAATGTAAATTCATTAGCAGCAAGAGTTTTAAAAGAAAAATGCAATGTTTTTGATGGAATTGAACATGTTAATCTTTTTAATGAAAAAAATATTTATCATATTGCTAAGAAAAATAAATTTAAAGTTCTTTTAGTTGAATCTGTAATATCAGAAATTCCTGTTATCTCTAATTATTTAAATTATGATGATCCATATTTTGGAAGCTCAAGAGAAAAAGAAATTTTAGGAATAATAAATGATAAAATTTTACATAAAAATTATCTTGGATACAAAATTCAGGTAGTTTTTAAATCTATTTAATAGAGTTTTTTAAAAGTGTAAGTATAATTTTAATTAATTAATTATATAAAGTTAAAGTTATGACATATGAAAAAAATCTAAATATTGCATGCGGTAATTCATATGTTGTTTCTAATGAATGGGTTAATCTAGACTTTGAACCAGTTACCGAAGATGTATTGCAGTGTGATATATTAAAAGATTTGCCTTTTAAGGAAAATTCTATATCAAACATATATTGTTCACATTTTGTTGAACATGTGCCTGATAATGAATTAAACGAATTATTTAAAAATTTCTATAAAATCCTTAAACCTGGGGGTAGATTACGTATTGTCACTCCAGATTTTAATGAGATGTGTAAATCATATATCAAAGCAGTAGATGAAAATGATAAAGACACATCCTCTTTTATTAAATTGGAAATTTTGGACCAGCTAGTAAGAATTAAAGAAGGAGGACAACTCAGAAAAAAATTTAAAAGTTATTTTAAGACAAATAACCAAAAA
>MDTG01049148.1_pt1 | contig 11331 bp, 12 predicted proteins | sample 811421 | NCBI WGS metagenome assembly MDTG01 (sample SAMN05326645, study PRJNA326480) | marine metagenome | isolation source: seawater | place: Pacific Ocean: South East | collected 2011
TAGGCACAGATTTTTGTTATCTGGCACCCCGTGGAGAGATTCTGGTGATGATATTTTAATAGAAGCTGTTTCTGGAAGAAAATTTTGTGATATAAGTGCAACTTATTTAATAAAAAAAGGGTTTCTTGTGCCCCCTGATATACACTTTATAAATGTTCCAGTTATGAGAAATGTTGGAAAGAAATATCACGATGTTTATAAAAATTATATTGTAGAAAACGAAGAGAGAAACGATCTAATTGTAAAAGCTGCAGAGAAACTGGTTAATGCTGGAAAGAAAGTTTTAATACTAGTAGTTAGAGTTCAGCATGGCGAAAAGCTCTTGGAGATTTTGCAAGAAAAATTTTCTACAAAATTTCTAGATGGAGCCAAATCTTCAAAAGACCGCTTAAATACTATAGAAGAAATGAAGCAGGGCGAGATTGAAGTTCTTATAGCCTCAAAGATTTTTGATCAGGGCGTAGATATACCTGATTTAGACGCCCTGATTCTTGCTGGCTCAGGAAAGTCAAGCGGAAGAGCTCTTCAGAGAATCGGGAGAGTTATAAGGCTGAACGAAGGCAAGAAAAAAGCTATTGTGGTTGAGTTTTTTGATAATTGCAAATATTTAAGAAACCATTCCGAGTCTAGAATAAAGGTTTACGAGAGTGAGCCTGGCTTTAATATTAAGATGCCTAAAAATAATGTTATAAAAAATTACCCCGATAGAAAGCCCGTAGATTGGACATAATTTTTGCAATTGTTCGATAAAATTGTCTCTACATTTTAGTTGCCACAAGAGCAAGCAGGGCCTAGTATATAGAGAGCGGAGGATATGATGACTCAAGACGAATTTTACGAAAATATACCAGCTTGGATCTCTAAAGATAGATCAACATGGAATCATATAACTCTTATGGCATACTTTTGTTATAAGTATGAAAAAAAGCATAATGCGCGGTTTAGGCTTGTACGGTGGAAGAGTGATCCAGGTAAAGGCAAGGAGAGCCGAGATTTTGCCAAATTATTTGACATTTTGTCTCCTGATAATTATAAAACCTTGGATAGTAGAAGTAAGAAGATTATAAAAAAAGATTTGATTGACAAAATTTATAATTATATAAACTGGATGTTTGATTATAAGTTCAGAAGAGGGGATAGGTCCGTGACAGGCACTGGTCTATTTTTAATGCCGTCTATGATTAATGAGTTTGAAAGAATGTACTTAAAGCACATGGCCTTAAGGAGTACTGAAAGTAAAATATCTAAACTTATATCTTGGGCTGAAAATAATATTCCCGATGTTTTAGACAGGCATGATTTAGAAAGTGTCGGTGATCTTAAGATGATAAAAGCATACGCAGAGTCTTATTCTCTTGAGTATGATAGTTGCGAACACCTTCTTATAAGAAAAGCTAAAGAACTGGAGGTTTTATGAGTAAAAAAGAAGAAAGCTTAATGGATAGATTTGTAACTCTTTATATAGATGGAGGCTGGGAGGTTTCTGGAAAAGTAAAAAGTATGACAGATAATAAAATTGTTTTGGAAGAACAGGGATCCGATGATTTGTTCCTTGTTTTCAGAGATAAAATATCTTGCTTGAGAATTGTTGCATCAACAGCAGGTTTGAGGCCAGACAAATCTGTTTACTCTAAAGTTGAGACGAAGAGTTACGAAGATTTTCCAATGAATAAGATTGCTTATGATGATTCTGGCATGACAATACCGCAAGGACTTCTTAAGGACGCTCCAGATGCATCAGATGATGATTTTTCAGTATCATTTGGATCAGAAAAAGAAAGTGAAAATGCAAGTGGAAATGGGGGCATAGAATTTAGGCTATATGATGATACCAAGAAAGAAGATTGAGGCGAAAAAAGCTCAAATAGTAGCGGCATGTAAAAACTGCAATGGAGAAGGGTGCGGTACTTGTAGCGCAAAGTGCGCAAGAATAGAAAAGTACGCTACTGCAGATGTGCCTGTAGAGTATTGGAATAAATCTTTCAGAGACTTTTCGGGAGATCCTAACTTTAAAAAAATAATTTCTGAAAAAATAAGAGATATAAATAAAACCTATGACGAAGGTAAATCTCTAATGTTCATAGGATCTCTTGGAACCGGCAAATCATATTCTGCAAGCTGCATCCTTAAGAAGGCTGTAGTATCTGGTTTTTCAGGAAAATATGTGACAATGGCGGATGTCGTGGCTAGTATATTATCCGCAGAGGTTGACACCTCAAAATATTATAAAAAACTTGTTGGAGCAGACTTCTTAGTTATAGATGAGTTTAGTTCGCATTGGATTTTTCCATCAGAAAAGTCTGAGCAGATATTTGGTTCATCTTTAGAGTTTGTACTAAGAACTAGGTTTCAAAATCAGCTTCCTACGATTCTATGTTCAAATGATAGCGATGTAGATGAGATATTTGGAGGTTTTTTTGCAAAATCCTTTAAATCACTAAGGAACCATCACGTAGAGCTTTATGTGGTAGGAGGCAAGGATTATAGGAGAAGAAATGCTTGATGCAAAAATAATTAATTGGATGATGCAAGATTCGATTAATGTAAATTATGTTTATTCAACATTAGAGTTTGATCTTCTTAGATCTATTTTCTTTCCAAAGTATAAGCCGGTAATAAGCAGCCTAAACTCTTATTACTCCCGACACAAAACGCCACCGTCTTATGAGGTCTTGGGAAAGCTTTTAGAAAAAGATGAGGAAGATTCAGATATAATTGAAGTTATTAAGGCTCAGAATGCAAAGCCCAATGAAATCGGCTTCTTTATTGACGAGATAAAGGAAAGATATAACAGATATTTGATAGAAAACCTTGCAGATAGAGCTACAGATCTTCAGGTTAATGACGAGTGCGTAAAAGATTTTAATGATTCCATAAAAAGGGTTGTATCGAAGACGGAGCGTTTATACCGAAATGATGTATTCTCAGAGGGAGACGTAAAAGATTCCGTGTCAGATAGAATTAGTCAGTACGAGTACACTTCTGAAAATCCGGAAGCGATTATGGGGTTTTTGTCTGGCTACAAGGAACTTGATGATTACACCTGGGGCATAAAAAACTCAGAAATGCTAGTTATAGGTGGAGCTAGCTCATCTGGCAAGTCGCTATTTATGATGAATATGGCAGTAAATGCTTGGTTAGGCTCGAATGTTCCTTCCGAAGGAGTCGTTGGTGCTAAAGATGGTAAAAATATTTTATTTATCTCACTAGAAATGAGCAAGAAGCAGTTAGAGCAGCGTATTGATGCAAATGTTGGAAAGGTAAGGCACCGGGGCATAGCAAGAGGTCAGCTTAATGCTTCAGAGAAAGACGCATGGCTTAGATGCTTGGACTTTCAAAAAGATTATGATAAAAAGTTTTACATTCTTGATATGCCGCGAGGTACTACTATGGGCGAGATTGAAGCTAAATATGAGAATATATCAGGAATATTTAAACCAGATGCAATATTTGTAGATTACCTGCAGCTTATGAAACCTACAATGGGGCAGAATGGAACTGATTGGCTGGATGTAGGTAAGGTTTCAGAGGAATTACACGAATTTTGTAGAAAAAAAGATATACCGGTTGTTACTGCGGCTCAAAGAAAAGCTGCTCAAAAGAAATCTGGCGGAAAAAAGACTGACGATCTAAGCTTAGAAGATTTGGGTAGAAGTAAGATGATTGGAGATAATGCCGCTATCGTTTTCCTTATCGCCAATCGAGAGGATGAGCAGCTTAGAGAGGACATTGAAATACATATTGTTAAAAATAGAGATGGAGCAAAAGGCAAGGTGTCCTTAAAGAAGGCTTTTGATAAATCTAGAATTGAGGTTTTCCCCGATGATTGGGCCAGTGATCATGGTGATGAAAATGAAGTCTAGACCAATAGATATAGAGTCTTTTGCTTACAGTTTAAGGCCTAAGGATCTCGTGATAATAAAAACTGTATGGTCTTCAGATCCAGTTAGATATCTCGTTATAAAGGTTAATAAAAAGCAAAAATCTGTTGATCTTCTTCCGCTTGAGGACTTCTATATAAACAGCAAAAAACAGGAAGCTCCCATTCTTTCTGTGCCTATATACATGATTAAAGAGGCGGAGCTTTTAGATAAGGGTGATTTGCTTTTTTTGGTAAACCATAGAAATCCACACATAGTAAATGCTTTAGAGGGGATGTGATGGAGAAGTTTTCTGTAGGAAGAATTAAAAATATAGAATATAATACAGAGACAGGCGATTTGGAGGTTACTTTTATAGTCACCAACACAAAGTTTAAGAAAAAAATATTGAGAGATATGGCTTTAGCTGGAAATATAGAGATCCTTGGTGAGCAAATTTTATTTACTGGTAATATTGGAGATAATAAGTGATGGCTACTTATCATTATAAATGCGAAACGTGTAAAAGTATAAAGGTTTTATCTCTACCTATATCGGAACATGCTGTACTTGCAAGCTCTGGGGATCTAAAATTTATGTATTGTGAAAAATGTTCAGATAAAAGAAACTTTGTAAGAATATTTGGAAGTATATCTAGTACTATAATTAAAGATAAGGAAACTTTATTGTCGGACATTAAAGAAGAGGCTAGAAAGATAACAGAAAAGGTTAAGTCTGGAGACCAGGGCATGATTAGGCAAATATATGGAGAAGAAGCATAATGGCTACGAAAAAGACTGCAAGTTTTATTAAGAAATTAAGTGCTCATGTCAGTGAGCTGTCAACCCTTGCTTGGGAGGGGACATTAGAAGATTATATAGAGATGGTAATAAAAGATCCCTCTGTACACGTTAATGCTCACTCAAGAGTTCTCAATATGATTGAGAATGCAGGCGTTCAAAGGGATGAGGACGGAGGGGTCGTTAGTTATGACTTTTTTGAAGAAGATCTCTTTGGAGTAGAAGAATCTCTTGAAGAGCTTATGGCATACCTGAGAGCTGCCGCAGCAGGCAGTGAGGTTTCTAGAAGAATACTTCTTCTTTATGGACCAACTTCTTCAGGAAAGTCTCAGTTAGCAGTCCTTCTCAAGAGAGGCCTTGAGGAGTATTCCAAGCAAGACGCAGGAAAGACTTTCTGCCTTTCTGAATCTCCAATGTTTGAGGATCCTCTGTGTGCAATTCCAAATGCACTTCGCAAAGATTTTGTGAAAGATTATGGAATTAAAATTCAGGGGGAGCTTAGCCCTTATATGACACTTATTTTGAATGAGAAGTATGGCGGCGATTTTCTTAAGCTGCCAGTAAAAAGATTTTTCTTTTCAGAGCAATCTCGTGTAGGCATAGGAACATTTGTCCCTTCTGACAAAAAGAGTCAAGATGTTTCTGAGTTAGTAGGGTCTATGGATTTAAGTAAAATTGGAGAATACGGATCAGAGTCCGATCCAAGAGCTTATAGGTTTGATGGTGAATTAAATGTTGCAAACAGAGGCATCATGGAGTTTGTCGAAATGCTCAAGGTTGATCAGAAATTTCTTTATGTTCTGCTAACTCTTGCTCAAGAGAAGAATATTAAGACTGGAAGGTTTCCTTTTATTTATGCAGATGAATTTCTTTTGGCTCACACAAATGAAACTGAATACAAGAGATTTTTGGCAAAAGATGAAATGGAAGCTTTGCACGATAGAATTATTGTAATAAAAGTTCCTTATAACTTAAGTGTTACGAATGAAGTTAAGATTTATGAAAAATTAATCAACCAAGCATCCTTTCAGGGCGTTCATGTTGCGCCATATTCGCTTTATTGCGCAGCTATGTTTGCTGTTCTTTCTAGATTAAAGGACTCGAAGCATGAAGGTCTGTCTATGATGAACAAGATGAGGCTTTATAATAAAGAGGAGGTCGAGGGGTTCTCCCAGGGTGATGTGCCAATGCTAAAGAAAGAGTTTGATCATGAGGGCATGGGTGGAGTTTCTCCTAGGTATATTATAAATAGAATATCATCTGCATTAGCTCAAGACAATACTGATTGCATAACCCCAATTGATGTAATTAGATCTATCCGAGACGGGTTTGAGTCCAACCCCAAGTTGGACACAAAAGAGGTTGAGAGGCTTGAAAACATTTTAACTTCAGTGATTGAAGAATACGGCAAAATAGCAAGAAACGAAGTTCAAAAAGCATTTTTCGTAAACTTCGAAGAAGAGGTTCAGGGGCTTCTTGCTAACTACATGGATAACGTAGGTGCCTTTTTAGATGGAAGCACATTGGAGGATGACTGGGGAGACCCTATGCAGCCAAACGAAAGGCTTATGAGGTCTATTGAAGAAAAAGTGGGCGTAACTGAATCTGGGAAGAGATCTTTTAGGCAAGAGATTTACAGAAAGATGCTAAGAACACTATCAAATGGTGATGCCTCCTATAATTATAAGGATCATCCGAAGCTAAGAGAGGCGTTGGAGAAGCAGCTGTTTGATGAACGGCAAGATATAATTAGATTGACAGTTAGCTCTAGGAATCCAGATGAAGATGAGCTTAAAAGAATTAATGTTGTTATTGCTACATTGTGTGAAAAATATGGATACAACGCTTCTAGCGCAAACAAGCTTTTGAGGTATGTAAGCTCATTGATGGCAAGGAATTGATATGTCTAAGACTCCAAAGGGATCCAAGAGTCTTGCGGATATTTGGAAGCTTAAGCAGCGAGGCAAGCGAGACTCTGATCGTCATAAAAAACTTATAAATGATGCTATAAGAAAAAATGGAAAAGATCTTATAACAGAATATAACATAATAACGTCTGATGGGGACAAAAAAATTAAAGTCCCAATCAAGTTTTTGGATAGGTATAAGTTTAAGTATGGCAAAAGAAAGGATAACTCGGGAGTTGGCCAGGGACTTGATGTAAAGCCCGGTGAGAAATATAGAATAAAAAAGGGGAAGGGAAAAGCTCAGCCTAACAAGCCTTCAAATGAAGAAGGGCCAGTATCTTTTGATGCAGAGGTTACTATAGATGAGCTTGTAGACATTCTTTTGGAGGAGTTAAACCTCCCTTGGATGGAGCCGGATAAAAGTTCTGCAATAGAGGTCGAAACAGAAGAGCTCGCTTCCGTTGAGAAAAAAGGAATTCTTCCAAATTTAGATATAAAGAAAACTCTTTTTGAAAACTTAAAACGAAATGCAGCAAAGGGTGCCGCAAAAATAGGCGGAATAAACGAGGATGACCTAAGATATAAAAATTGGGAAACAGAAAAGGAATACCATTCAAATGCTGCTATTTACTTAATGATGGACCGAAGCGGGTCTATGAGTCGAGAAAAGACTTATATAGCAAAAAGCTTTTATTTTTGGATGGTCCAGTTTTTAAAGAGAAGATACAAAAATGTATCATTAGTATTCGTTGCGCACGACTCCAAAGCTCATGTCGTTTCTGAAAAAGAATTTTTTAGTGTATCTAGCGCAGGAGGCACTGTATGTAGCTCCGCTTTCAAGACTGCTTACGAACATATTCAAGAAAATCATCCTCCTTCAACATGGAATAATTATGTATTTGAGTTTAGTGATGGAGATAATTGGACAGATGATAATTATGTGTGTTTAGATTATGTAAACAAGCTCCTTCCACTTGTGAGAGCGATCGGGTACGGAGAGATTGTTTTGGATGGAGAGCCTTCTCCTTGGCTAACTGAATCAAGCAGGTTATCTGCTGTTTTAGAAGATAATGTAAAAAGAACCAGATTTGTTTCTATAAAGATAGGCTCAAGAGATCAGGTATTTGATGCTCTAAAGATGTTCTTTAATGTAGACGGTAAAGCCGCCGCACCAAAGCAGGAGAGTTGATATGAATAAGTTGTTGACAGAGCGAGTTGAAAAAATGGAAAAAATAGCAACAGATATGGGCTTAGATTATTATCCCATAAATTATGAAGTTGTATCTCAAGAAACTATGCTTGAGATTATGAGCTATGGCCTTCCTACTCGCGCAAGACACTGGAGTTATGGCCAGTCATACGAGTATCAAAAGATGCAGGGTGAAATGGGGCACTCAAAAGTATATGAGCTCGTTCTTAATAACAATCCTTCTTATGCATTTCTTTTGGACACTAATCCTGACATAGCGAATACAATGGTTTGTGCTCATGTTATAGGGCATGTTCATTTTTTTAAGCATAATTTTTTATTTAAGCAAACTGACAATAAGATGGTTTATCATGCCGCAGAGAGAGCTCAGAGAATAGAGGAATATATTCAGAAATATGGAATAGATGCTGTAGAGAGGATTATGGATATAGGCTTTGCATTAGATAAGCATATTGATTGGCATAAGGGCCCTTTTAGGGGCAAATACAAGAAGTCTAAAAAGTTCTTTAAGAAAAAGAGGTCAGGAGAGTTTGACGATCTACATAAGAAGCCTGAAAGAACAATGAGGGAAATAAGGGCCTCTACAAGATTTCCCCCTTCAGATGAATACGATATTTTATGGTTTCTTACAACATATTCAAAGGTGTTGGAGCCGTGGCAAAAGGATGTTCTTGAAATAATAAGACAAGAGTCCTATTATTTCTATCCTCAATATTTAACAAAAATTATGAACGAAGGGTTTGCCAGCTTTGTTCATGCAGAGATAATGCTAACTTTTGATGACCTTCCGAATACGGAATATATGGATTTCTGCAAGATACACGAAAAGGTTGTTCAACCTGGTGGTAATAAGTTAAATATAAACCCTTACTTTTTAGGGTTTACTATCTTAAATGATGTAAGAGAGCGGTGGAATGAGAAGTTTGAGAATGGAGAATCTGACGTAGATGGCTTGGGCAAGATATACCAAATAGTTGCCACGGAAGACGACATATCTTTCATAAGAAATTACTTGACTGAAGAGATCGCAGAGAAATTAAAGCTTTTTTCTTACCGTAGCCTCAGAACATCCGATGGGGGAGAGGCTATTCATGTTTTGGGTAACAATATAGATGAGGTTAGAGAGGCTTTGGTTAAAGACCTTTATAATTACAGAGCGCCTTTGATATGCATATCAAACATAGAAGACGGAATTTTGCAACTTAAGCATAAAAGCACTAACGTAGGAACGTTGGACGAGAAATATGCCGAAGCTGTTATGGGCTACATATACGATCTGTGGGGAAGCCCTGTCAACCTGGAGACTGTGGACGAAGAGGGCCATAAAATACACATTACATTTGACGAGTTGGGTTTCGGTGGTTAAGCTATTTTCAGCACTTAAGAACAAATAATACAAAAATATGGTTCGTGCTTGGTACAATAGTTATTATGGAACATCCGGAGAGAGAAATGTCAAGTGATGATGGGCATGCTGCTGCTGAAGCGGCGAGAAAAATTACTTCAGCAGACTTTTCCTTTCAGTTTAGCGCCGCCCGAGAGCATCAGAAGGTAGAGAAAAAAGTATTTAATATACTTTGCGAAATCTCAAAAGAAAACAAAAAGAAAGACTCAAAGCTGGGAATATTAGTCGTATTTGGCGTATTCGACACTGCCAAGGATTATGTAGTATCTGGAATGAGGCAAATTGGTATAAATCCGATACAGAAATATATAGATATTTCAAATACATCATTTAAAGACGAAATATCAAATTTGTTTAGAGATGGTGCAGATGGTGCAATTATAATAAACAGAAACGGCCAAATAATTGGAACCAAAGTTTACCTGATAGTAGACAATCCGTCTCTAGAGGTTCCGGAAGGTTGTGGGACAAGACATATTAGCGCAGCTTCTTTTTCAGAAAGAGATGACGTAATTGCTGTTTTTACGTTGTCAGAGGAGACATCAGTGGTTAGAACCTGGAAGAACGGATCTTTCACCGATCAATTTAATCCAGAGGATGAATAAGGCTTTAAAATGGAGTTTTACACTGTTAGTAACCTTGATATTAAAATGACATACATCTCAAATGAGAAGAAAGATTCTAAAAAATGGATGCATAAAATTTTTGTGCAAACAAAGTTCTTTGCAGATTTTCAGCTAAAAAAATTCAGCCTTTTATCAAATGATTGTGATGCCAGGCAAGATGCTTACATTGGTCTTTGGGAAGCTATCATAACTTATGATTATCATAAAAACTTTGATTTTTACAGATGGGCTCAGTGGAACATCTTAAAAAAAATAAGAGATAATAGAAGAAATTTGAAGCGCTTTAGAGAGGCTAAATCTAGTATTAAAGATGAATTAGATAACTGTAATTCAGCAGGTGGTTTATGCGATGAAAAGGTTATGTTAGAGGCAGGTTATCTTTACAAGCAGCTTATTATAAATAATTGCTGTAGTTTATCCAATACTCAATTAGACATCATAGAAAAAAATGTAATTCAAGGCAAAAAGTTAAGAGAAATTGCTTCAGATTATAACCTTTCAATTGAACGTATAAGACAAATTAGAAATAGCGGGTTAAGCAAGCTAGAAGAGCAGCTTGCTTAATTTTTTTGAAAACTTGAAACAAAAATATATAATTGGGGTAAAAATGGAGCTGTCATCAAAGATATTATCAGATATAACTGTGCATATGAAATATGCACGTCATTTAGAGGAAGAACAAAGAAGAGAGAGTTGGGAAGAGCTTGTTACAAGAAACAAGGAAATGCATATAAAAAAATACCCTGATTTAAAAGAGGAAATAACAAAAGCTTACGAGTCAGTTTATGCCAAAAAGGTTTTACCCTCTATGAGGTCTATGCAGTTTGGAGGAAAGCCAATAGAGGTTGCTCCAAATAGAATCTTCAACTGCGCTTATATGCCTATAGACGACCTGAGAGCTTTTAGCGAAACAATGTTTCTGTTACTGGGGGGTACTGGAGTAGGTTATTCAGTGCAGTCTCATCACATTGAGTGCCTTCCTGAGATTAGAAAGCCAAATATTAGAAGAACAAGGCGCTACCTTGTTGCTGACTCAATAGAGGGTTGGGCAGATGCGGTAAAAGCACTTATAAACTCTTATTTTAAGGGTTCTTCAAAACTTAGGTTTGATTTCTCAGATATAAGGCCCAAAGGTGCTCGCCTTGTCACTTCTGGAGGTAAGGCTCCTGGGCCACAGCCTCTTAGGGAGTGCTTGGTAAAGCTGGAGGGAATCTTAGACGCCAAATCAGACGGAGAAAGGCTAACTTCAATTGAGGTCCATGATGTAGTCTGTCATATAGCGGATGCAGTACTTGCTGGAGGCATAAGGAGGGCTGCATTAATATGCTTGTTTTCAGCAGATGACGATGACATGATTTCGGCCAAATCTGGCGATTGGTGGGAGAAGAACCCTCAAAGAGGCAGGGCTAATAATTCAATTGTTCTTATGAGGCATAGAATTACGAAGCAATATTTCATGAATCTATGGGAGAGAATTAAGGCTAGCGGTTCAGGGGAGCCCGGTTTTTACTTTACAAATGATA
>MDTG01386102.1_pt1 | contig 11331 bp, 11 predicted proteins | sample 811421 | NCBI WGS metagenome assembly MDTG01 (sample SAMN05326645, study PRJNA326480) | marine metagenome | isolation source: seawater | place: Pacific Ocean: South East | collected 2011
AATTTTATTATTTTTGACTAAAAAATTTTTCGTTTCTTTTTTTTAGATCCTCAAAATTTCCCTGATCGATTAATTCACCTTCTCTTAGATAATAAATAATATCACTATTTCTTATTGTTGATTGTCTATGAGCAATAACAATTACTGTTTTGTTTTTTTTAATATTATTTATTGATTGAATTATTTCATTTTCTGTTTCATAATCTAAAGAGCTTGTTGCTTCATCCATTAATAAAACTTTAGGATTTTTATAAAGAGAACGCGCTATACCTAGTCGCTGTAGTTGACCACCAGATAATTTTACACCTCTGTTTCCAATAAAAGTACTAATATTATTTGGCAATTTGTTAACAAACTCATCTAATTTTGAGAGTCTTAAAGCTTCATAAACCTTATTTTCATCAATTTCATTTTCGTTTTGACCAAAAGCAATATTAGATTTGATTGTGTCATCATTTAAATAAATATCTTGTGGTACAAAACCTATTTGTTTATGCCATAATTTTAAATTTTCAGCTATTGGTTTGTCATTAATTTTAATTTCTCCACTTGTGGGCTCAAGTAAGCCTAAAAGAATATCTATCAAAGTAGATTTTCCTGCTCCAGAAGGACCAACTATTGCAATGGTTTTGCCTATTTCGATTTTCATAGAAATATTCTTAAGAATGCTTTGTTTATAACCAGGATAATAAAAACAAACATTATTTAGTGAAAGTTCCTTTGTTTTAAAATTTTCTATATTTGTTTTTGAATACTCTATTAATTTCTCATTGTTTTTTTTAATATATTCAAATTCCTCTTGTAAAATTTTAACAGCAACAAAATTAAAATTACATGAAGTTAGGTTGGTAGTAATCAAATTAAATGATGGAACCAATCTAATTACTGAAACAGCTAATAGAGTTAAAAAGGGTAGCATATCATTTATTGATCTATCAAAATAAATAAAAAAACCTACAACCATTAAAAGTGATGATATTGCCAGAACTTCTAAAAATAACTTAGGTGTACGACCCAGTATTTCAATAAAAACACCTTGTTTTAATACACTATCAAGCATGTTGTTAAATTTCTTAATGAAGAATTCTTCATTATGTGAAATTTTAAGATATTTTATTGATCCAATTGACTGATTTATTAGTTTAATTTGGTCAGATCTTGAATTTTGTGAAATTTCACCTCTTTTTTTAACCTGTTTTTTTACAGTTAAGTAAAACACTGAAGAAATAACAATTAGTAAAGAAAATATTGCTATTGTTACTTGAAAATCACTAAATAATAGTAATGTAAACAAAAAAATTACAACTATTACTTCTTTTATTATTAAAATTGAAGATCTTATATAACTTGTAACATGTTCTGTTGTTTCAACTAAGTTTCTAATAAAGACAGATGGATTTTTTTCTATAAACATTAAATAAGGGCTTCTTAGATAACCCTTAAATAAGTTTGTTGAATTATTTAGTGTGATAGATTTTAAAATGTTACTTTCAAAATAAGTTAAAAGTATAAAATATATATTTTTGATAGTAAAAAAAGCTATTAACAATATTGAAAATATAAGAATAATATCTGATTTATCTAAATTTGATAAAAAATTTTCTAAAAAACTTAAATAAGGAATTTCATTAATTTGATTGGGGCGTGCAATAAGTAATACAAAGGCTGGCAAAATACCTATTCCAACCATCTCAAGAAAGCCTCCGATAATCAATCCAATAATTAATAAAATTAAAAAATAAGTATTTTTCTTATTAACTATTTTTTTTAAATTTTTCATAAAAATTAATATAATTATAATTAAATATTTATATAAAAATATTTATTTGATATCTTTGGCTATTAAATCTACTATTAAAAGTAACCAAAACTGATGTACATTTTCAACTAAGTTATATTTAGAGCTATCAACCCAAAAATTAATATTTCCACTTTTTCTAAGATGATTATTTTTTTTAAAACCTGAAAAGGTTATTATATTTTTAAACTTTTTTTTCTTTGCTGCGTGGCATCCATTAATTATATTCTGTGATTTACCACTTGAAGATATAAAAATTCCCACATCTCCTTTGTCACCATAAAACTCTACTGCTTTTCTTACCCATTCTTTATAACCGTAATCGTTTGCAAAGCATGTAATTAAATCACTCTCGTTAAAATTTACACATCTTATTTTAGTATTTTTTGTTAGATCTACACTAAAATGGCTTGCTATTGCTGCACTACCACCATTTCCAAAAATCAAAACTTTTTTATTTCTTTTTTTAATATCAAGTAATATTTTTTTAACTCGTAAAATATTTGAAAAGAAATCTTCCTTAAATTTTAAAATATTTGTAAAGTTTTTAATATATGATTCTATAAAATTTTTATTTTTCATTTGCTTTATAATCTTAATTTTAATTCTTGTTTTTTTAAAAAATTTACAAATAATGAGTTGTTTGTATCATAAGGTGGTATTATTGAATTTAGTTTTTTATCCATAATTAATTTAAACCATTCTTTATCATTTACTGTTCTAATAAATTTGAGAACTCGTTCAAATTCCTCGATTTTGTCAAAATGTGTCCAAAAAGGTCCTTTTTCATCTAGTCTGGATGGCCAACCAAATTTAAATTGTTTAAAACATAAATTAGCATATTTTTTGCTTAAAATTGCATCTCTAATTGAAATTACAGCAATCTTTTTATTTCTAGATAGTGTTTCATAAACCATTGTACCATCAACACCTACAACATAATTGCTTTTGTCAATCAGATCATAACTAGAAAAAATATCTTTTTTTTTTGGGTAATTCCATTCATATTTGTTATTAAATAATTTTTTATAAAATTCATATTCTCCCTTTTTGTTATTTCTAGGAATTATTTGAAATTTTAATTTATTTTTTTCACAATATTTTCCTAAAAATAATAAAATTTTCTTTTCTGCTAAATAATAATCTTCCCACGTTATTTTATCTTTGTTATTATCAAAAAAAAAATTGGAAGGTTTTTTATTATATATTTGAGAAATAAAGGATAAAGTTTTTTTTTCAACATTAACATTTTTTTTAACTATATTATTAGAATATGACCCAATAGTAATTATATTTGTTTTTATGTGTTGAGAAAATTTTTTTGAAGTAGCCTTATTAATAGTAAAAATGTAATCAGCTTTCATTTTCTTTGGTACCGGTATATTGGTATCAAATATGAGTTTATTATTTTGATTTTTTTCAGTAACTCCACCACGTTGACCATTTTGAATTGAAATAAATACCATATCTTTAAAATAATTTTTTAATAAATAAAATTTGAAGTCGTTATCTATAAATGTAAAACAATATTTAGGATTTACATCTTTCAAGAATGTTTTCATATAACTGAACATAATATTTTGGAAAGGATATTTTAAAAGAGATTTTATAAGTATAAAAAAATATATTTCTTTTAAAGGGTCTAAAATAACAATATTTTCATCAATGTACCGTTTTAATAGCTCTAGGTTACTATAATGATAATAAACTATTTTATTTTTTCTCAAAAACTTAAAATTTATTTTTAACGAATAAATAGTTTTTATAAAATTAAGATATTTTTTTAACATATTTCTGTGCTATTTCGAAATCTTGAATAGTATCAATGTCCAAAGACTCTTTTTTTGAAAATATATTTAGAGGAATATAATTTTTATAAGAGAATGAATTATTTTTTTTTAATTTTTCAATTGGTGTAATATAAATTACTCCGTTAGGTTTTGTTTTTCGATCTTTATTACTTACGCTAACGATTTGTCTATTTGGAAATCTTTTTGATAGACTTATTGCTTTTAAGACTGTTTTTTTTGTTCTAAATGGAGAAGTGGGTTGGAACAAAACAATATAATCAAAATTGCCGTATTTTTTTTTATAATAGTTCGATGCATGAATAGCAGCTTTTTCTGAAGTAGTTTTTTTTGTAGATAAATTTTTTGGTCTTTTTAAATATTTAAATCTATAATTAAATGTATATTTTTTTATCACTGAACTATCTGTAGAAACAATTATATCTACGAATAAAAAATCTAAAGCTTTCAATTGCTTAAAAGTTCTCACTACCAGTGGTGTGGTCCCAATTTTCAAAATATTTTTATTTTTAAGTCTTACAGAATTTTTTCTAGCTAAAACTAAAGCAAGATATTTTTTTCTTAAAATTTTCATTTTAATGGCTATTAAAATTTATTTTATTTTAGATATTTTTATTATTTAAAAGTAACTTTCTAGTTTACTTTCACGAACAGTGTCCAATGTGGCACAATGTATTCCACCTCCTTGGGTATACATATGTCTCATTTTAATTTTAATAACTTTTATAGAATGTTTTTCTAGCTCTTTTATGAGATTTATTTGTCTCTCATCAGCTAATACTGTATTTTGATCTAGTGACAAAATATTCATACCAACCCAGGGTGAAGACATATCTGATAGGTTGTTATTAAAACCAAGGTCCTTCAACTTTTTGTGTGTAGGATCTCTGACTGTCTTCTGAAATTCTAATTCTTGTTCTGAAGTTGGAGCGACATCTTCAAACCATATTTTATCCCAGTTCTTAAACATTTCTGGACAATTTTTTTCGTTTACTCTTGCACTATTTAATAATATTAGCCCAGGTCTCAAGCACATAAGTGTAGAGTCAATATGGCTTGATCTATATATATCCCTAGTAATGTGTACATTGTAATCTTTTCCTAAAACACTTTGAAGCCATTTTGCACCTTTTTCATTACCCGATGATGAAACAAGATAAAGTAAATCTTTACCCATTCTCAAAGTATTTGCTGCCTCAAAAAGAATTTCCTTTTCTGATAGTTTATGAAGTATTTCTAATCGTCCTTTTGTAAGTTCTTTATGTTTTAAATCCTCAGATGTTAATTTTTCTTTTCCTTTTTCATAGTACGGTAATAATACTTTTTCTTTAAGCAATGGTTTAGGGGCAGCTATCCATGTAAAACCATCATCAAAATAATTTTCATACCAAATATCATATAATCCAGAACTTTCAAAATACCTTGATCTTAAATAAGATGGAGATTCAATTAAATTATTTCCCACAACAAGATTTAAGTCTCGAGTATTATAGATATTATTACTATTTGAAATCCAATGGGGAGTTGAATAAGTTTCCTGTAAATCATAAACAGTTGGACGGAAAACTTTTGCACCAAAATTCTTTAAAGTATTTGCCAAATTATCTAAATCTTCTTCAACTTCATCTAGAAACCATTTTGGATACGCTTCATTTGCTAATTTTTTTGCATCCAAAATATCTTTATGACTTAAATTTTGATTTTTTTTCCAAGATAAAACCGTAGTTGTCTTTTTTGCAGTTCCAACTATTATTTCTTTGAGCTTATCCCATTCATTATGGCTATTTAATTTCATTAAAGAGTATATCCTTTTCTATTTATTATAACTTAACTAGATTTTCCAAATATAAATTTATTACAATCTATTCTTGGAATTTCTAAGTAATTTATTTTTTTTGGTACTGATTTATTTTCAACAGTGAAACTATAATCAAATTTCAATCTATTTAAAATTTTAATTGTATTCTTGTTATAGCTCTCTTTGCCTCCATAAGGAAAACAGAAATGATTTATTTTTTTTTTTAATAAATTATTTAAAAACTCTTTACTTTTTTTAATCTCTAAAGCTTGCTTTTTGCAATCCAAATTATTTAAAATCTGATGAGAGTGGCTATGTGAACCAATGCACATCCCCATTTTATCCATTTCTTTTATTTGGCCTAAATTTAAATAAAAATTTTTAAAAATTTTTTTTTGTCTATTTTTTTTAATAAAATGATTAAAAGTCTGACCTATTATTTTTGAGCTATCTTTTACTAAATAATTTAATTTTTTTTTTAACATTAAAACCTTCTTATCATATTCATTTTTTGTTGCTTTCATTTGAACATCTTTTGAAGTAATTCTAAATTTTGTTGAATTCATTATATATAAGTTTTTCAAAATCTTTTTTAAAAAGCCTGCAACTTCATCTACATGATACTTGCCTAAGATTAAATGTAATTTATGAGGATTAATAAAATCATTTGTTATATAAGGATAGGTAGGTATAAAAAAAAAACCTAATATATTTTTTTTGTTAAGGTGCTTTGCAACTTCAAAATGTTCTTTTAAACCATCATCAAAAGTTAAGGTTATCTTATTATTTTTTTCATTAAAATTTGAAAGATTATCTCCAATTTTTAAAAAGTTATTTTTTTTTTCAAAATATGAAAGTTGTTTTAAAAAATTTTTTTTATGTAAGAAATTAAAATTAGGAAATTCATTATCTTTGCATCTTATATAATGATACATAATAACTTTAGACATTTTAATTTAAATCTATCTCAATAATATTATGAGGTTGAATTAAATTTAAACCATTTGTTAAAACTTTTTTATTATCTATAGTTGCAGTCCAGCTCCTGAGTACATCGTCTCCCTTTTTTAATTTTGAGTTAAGTGTAAATTTATTAAATTTAAATTTTTTAATTTTTTTATTTTTTAAAAATTTCTTTATTGTTTCTTTTGAATAAATATTCCAACCTCTCTCCCAAAATTTAGGTTTTTCATATTTCCAATTTTTTGAGTGTGAATATCTAATATTTACATCTACAGGGTGCTCGTTAATCAAAGCATGCAAAAGTATTTTACCTTTTGGTTTAGTCCAATATATAAGGTTATTTATAGTTTCTTCAAAAGAGTCAAAAATACTCAAAACACCTATTGCAGTAACTACATCAAATGAATTTTTTTTACATGTTTTTTTTTTTAAAATTGAACCTTTAACAAACTTTACCTGTGGTACATTTTTTTTAGCTTTTCTTAAAAGATTGCTTAGTGTGTCATAACCATATATTTTATCGTTTTTAAGTTTATTATTTAAGTAATATTGAAATTCTCCATTTGCACATCCAAAATCTGCTATTGAAATTTTTTTATTTTTTTTAAATTTAATAATTTTTCTTGTGACAAACTTAAAAATTTCTTTAACTTTCTTATATCTATTTTCTTTTAAGTAGAAAATATCATGCTTCCTTATTGTTTTAATTTTCATGATTTAATTTTATAGTATTTTTATTTTTTTTAGTAATTTTATTATCTCTTTTTCTGACAAAAAATTGAAGTTGCTTATACCAAATTTACTTAATTGATTAGCAAGATTATCTGTTTGTTCTTGTTTTTTTTTTGTAATAATAAACATGTTATATTTGGATTTTATAAATGGAATTTCGTTTTGAGTAAAAAGCTCTTCTTCAAGTTTTTCATTTCCTTTTTTATTTAAAATAATAATTTTATTTTTATTTTTATTCATATATTTAACTAAAGATTTTGCTAAATCAATAATTTTAAAACACTTCATACTTTTCATTATAAAAATTTCACTTCCTTGCATATATCTAATTGATTTAACTATTGAATTTATTGCTTGATCAACCGACATCACAAACCTTGACATTTTTTTATGAGTTACAAATATTCTGTTGTTATTCTTAAGTGAATTAATAAATTTTGGAACTACAGATCCTCGTGAGCCCAGAATATTCCCAAATCTAATACTTGCAACTTTAATTTTGCTATTTGAAATCAGTTTTTTTGAATTTATCACATAATTTTCAGCACGAAACTTGGTAAGACCCATAATATTTTTAGGTGAAACAACCTTGTCAGTACTAATAAATAAAAATTTCGAAACCTTGTTTTTTATAGAAGCTTTTAACATATTTTTTGTTCCGTCAATGTTAGTTTGTATTGCTTCGGAAGAGTTATATTCCGAAATACCTACATGTTTTAGGGCTGCGGCATGTACCACTATATCTACTTTTCTAGTTACTTCTTTACATCTTTTGAAATCTCTTACGTCACCCAAAAAAAATCTTATTCTATTTTTTTTCATATCTCTAAAGAAATTACTATCACTTAAAAATTGACCATTAATTTTATTTGATAGTTCATACAAAGTATTTTCGTCATTACTCATAACTCTGATAACTCTACATTCAGATTGTATAAGTTTAAATACAAGGGCAGACCCTACTGTTCCGGTACCACCAGTAATTAAAATACTTTTATTTTTAAGAAATTTAAGACTCATTTACAAATTGATTTTTAATAAAATGATTTATTTTCATCTTAGGTTTAAAATTGATCTCTTTAAATATACGAGAGACATTTATTTTTTGTGATGAAAGTTTTTTAAGATTAATATTTTGATTGTAGTAAGTAAATTTTTTTTGAGAAATTTTTTCAATTTTTTTCATAATATCGATAATTTTTAAATTTTCGTGACCTATATTATAAATTTTTTTATTTATTTTTTTTGATAGTAATTTATAAATAATTTCTACTAAATCATTTAGATATATGTAATTTCTTGATGCTTCAACATTAGTTATATTAATTTTTTTTTTTTCTAATATCGAATGAATAAGTTTTTTTATAATGTTATCATTTTTTAAACTATAAACTGAGCATAATCTAATTATTTTATAATCTATATTTGATTTAAAATATCTTTTTTCAGCCATAGCTTTATATTTAGCATATTGTAAAATTGGATTTATATTTGAACTTTCTCGTTTTAAATTTTTTGAAAATCCATAAACTAAACTTGATGAAATAAAATATACTAAAGTAATTTTTTTATTTAGTTTTACAAAATCTATAATATTTTGGTTGCCTTTTACAATAGTGTTATACATTTCTTTTTTACTTTTTTTTATTTGTCCAGAAAGATTAATTATTATATCAATTTTTTTTTTTATTTATTTTATTAAAATTTTTTGATCTAGAAATATCAAAGCCATTCATTTTATTTGCATAAATTAATTTAAATTTTTTATTTAATTTTTTATTTAATTTTTTCCCGATGAATCCAGATGATCCAATTATTAATATTGTTTTCAAAATTTAATAAGTATTTTTTTTTTGTGTTTTAAAATTTTTTAAATTTAAATTTTTTATAATTTTAATTATTTTTGGTGCTGTTGTTCCATCACCATATGGATTTTTTAAGTTTTTAAGCATATTAAGAAATTGCTTGCTCTGTACTTTCTTAATTGCTTTTAAAATTTCATCAGTGTTGTGTTTAACATTAATAACGTTTTTTGGCTTTAATCTTCGATCTTGCCTTGATCCAATATTAATAACTGGTATTTTGAACGTTGCTGATTCATGAACGCCTGAACTTGAATTTCCTATTAAAATAGTTTTAGATTTTAAAATAGTTTTATACTCTGCCAGGTTTAAGGTTTGTGTAAAATTTAGATTGCTTTTTTTGATAATTTTTAAAATTTTATTTGACCCCGCATCATTATTTGGAAAAATTATTAAATGTTGTAATCCTGATTTTTTTACTGCTTTTAAAGTTTTGATCATTTGATTTTCAACTTCCTTGATTTCACTTGTTACTGGATGTTGAATAATAAGAAGAGTAATTTTGTTTAAATCTATTTTATAATTTTTATAAATTTCTTCTTTTTTTTTGGGCTTTTCTGCTAATAAAGCATCAATCGAAGGACAACCAACTATAAAAACACTTTTTGCCTCTTCTCCCATTTTTATTAACCTGGCTTTTGTTTCTTTATTGGCTGTAAAATGTAAATTTGAAAATTTAGACATCGCATGTCTTAAAGATTCATCTATTGTTCCAGATACTTCTCCACCTTGTATATGGGCAACTGGAATATTCATGTGCGCACCACAAACAGTAACAACAAAATTTGCTGCAATATCAAATCCTGATAATATTAAATCTGGTTTTGCTTTTCTTAATATTCTTGATATTTTTATAAATGCAATTCCAAGAGCTTCTGACATTTGAGCTCCGTCATTAATTTTAACATAATTTTTACTAAATATTTTAAATTTTTTATATACTTTAAAATTCTGATCGTATATTTCATTTATAGTAAGACCATAATTTTTTTCTAAATGAAGCCCCGTAACTAGTAATTGATAATCTAATTTTTTTTCCTTTTTAATAAGTTTGATCACAGGTTTAAATCTACTAAAATCAGCTCTTCTTTCTGTTACTATAAGAATTCTCTTCATATTTATTTTAAGTCTTTTTTTTTAATTAAAGTATTAATCTTTATATCTTTTTTAGCAAATGAACCTAATACCTTATGGTAATCTTTTGCTAAATAATCCCCCGTTCCTGGTCTACGAGGAAAAATGTTTTTAATTGTCAGTTTTTCTCCTTTTTTAATATTTTTAATTGATGATATCGATGAAAACGCAAAATTAATTGTTGATTTTTCCTCTTTAGCTGGATTTTTTTTACCTCCTCTAGCTTTAAAAATTTCGTTCGCGCCATTAATCAATAATTTAAGTTCTGTGCTATCCATAGATGATGAAACATCTGGTCCTTTATCTTTTTTTGATAAAGTAAAATGTTTCTCTACAATTGAAGCACCTAATGCTATTGATCCAAGGCATGAAAAAATAGATTCTGAATGATCTGATAATCCAATAACTGCATCTGGAAACTTTTTCTCTAAAATATTAATTGCTCCAAGTCTGACCAGTTTAATCGGTGTTGGATAAATATTAGTACAATGCATTAGGGCATAAGGGACTTTATATTTTTTTAAAATTTTTACAGCTGGTTTAATTGTTTTAATCGAATTCATACCTGTGCTTAAGATTACTGGTTTTTTTTTCTTTGCTATATATTCTACTAATGGATAGTTATTACATTCGCCCGAACCAATCTTAAAAGCAGGAACTTTAAATTTAACAAGTCTATCAACTGCTTTTTTTGAAAAAGGAGTACTGATAAATATCATTCCTAATTTTTGAACATACTTCATTAATTTATATTCCTCTTTTTCTGATAAAGAAGATTTTTTAATTATTTCAAAAATTGTCTCAGTAGTATGAGATGGGATTATAAATTTTGCTTCATCAGCCATCTCATCTTGAGCTATATGAGTTTGGTGCTTTATAATTTCTGCCCCAGCTTTACAGGCTGCTTTTGCAAGTCTCTTAGCTTTATTAAGTGAACCATTATGATTTATGCCAAGCTCAGCTATTATTAAAGGTGGATATTTTTTTCCAACTTTTCTTTTTCCAATTTTGAAATTTTTCATATTAGTTTGCTTTGAATATATAGTAGTTAAAGTCTTATTTTATAAGAAATTTACATGAAGAGGATTTGGTCCAGATTTAGGAGATATTCTGGTTATACCTTTTATATGATTGTCCAGAGCTTCACTTACATAATGCTGAATGGGTAGCGTTCCCATCATAGTTTGAGCATCAAAATTTGGAGAAGCTAAATAGTCCATAATTTTCCAATACCTA
>MDTG01016487.1_pt1 | contig 11330 bp, 11 predicted proteins | sample 811421 | NCBI WGS metagenome assembly MDTG01 (sample SAMN05326645, study PRJNA326480) | marine metagenome | isolation source: seawater | place: Pacific Ocean: South East | collected 2011
ATTGTCAAAATTTGTAGTAAACATTTAATATTACCCTTACTTTACTCCTTAATCAGAAAAAATAAAATTTCTAATAAATTTCCGAAAGATTTTATTGATTATGTTAAATATATATTCAACATTAACAAAAACAGAAATGAAATATTGTTGAAGGAATTAGAAATCCTTACAGAAACATTAAATAAAAATAATATAAGACACTCGTTACTTAAAGGAGCTTCAAATTTGGTAAGCGGTATATATGATGATATTGGAGAAAGAATGATTGGAGATATTGACATATTAGTTGATAATAATCAAAAAAGAGACGCATTCGAAGTTTTAAAAAGAAATGGTTACAATAATATTTCTAAGGATAGTTTTTTTGAAACAAGACATCTACCAAGACAAACAGGTAAAAAAAAATTATTTGCTGTTGAAATACACACTAAAATTTTGAGAAATAATTTATTAAAAAATGAAAAAATACTTTCTCATAAAAAATTAATTAAAAATTTTTCTGTACCAAGTTTTAATGACCAATTTCTTATAAACATCTATAACCATCAAATTAATGATTTCGGTACAATTTATTTAAATTATAATTTTAAAAACCTGTATGATAGTTATCTATTATTAAAAAAGGTAGAAGATTTATATTTATTAAAATGGATTGATGAACGACACTTTGCGAATTATTTTATGTCTTGTAGAATGCTAAAAATTAAAGATATTGAAGAAATTAAAGTAAATGAAAAATTATTTGACAGGGTGAGATATAAGTTGAGTACAAAATCTAAATTATTCTCCAGATTTAATAATTTTATTTTATTGGAACTGTTTAGATTAAAGGAAAGACCCCAACAAATTTTTAATTTTTTTACTAATGAACATTATAGGAGACACTTAATGACTAAAAATAAATAATGAAAAAGAGAATTAATATTATTTTTTTAGTTTGTCAATTTGATTTAAGTATTTATCCAGTACTATATCAATTGAAAATTTGTTTTGAACAATTTCTCTCGATTTTTTTGACATATTTAATAATTCATTTTTTGATAAACTAAGCATTTTATTTATTGAATGCTTTAGAGAAATTGAGTCACGTGGGTTGCATAAATATCCGTTAACTCCATCTATAATAATATCACTACATCCAGGAACATCAGAGGTTACGACAGGTAATCCTGATGAGCACGCTTCTAAAATTGATCTTGAAAGACCTTCTCTGTAGGATGGTAAAACAAGTAAATCCATTTTAGAATAAATTTTTTTTATGTCATCTACTTTTCCTAAATATTTTAGATTATCATGTTCCGACAGAAAATTTTGAAAAAAATTTTCTGAAATTGCAGTTGAATTCTCAACATTAAGTTCACCGGCGATATAGAATTTTATTTTACTATTCTCTTCAATACTAAAGCTATCAACAACATCTAAAAATTCTAAAATTCCCTTGTCCTTGATTAATCTACCAACAAAAATTATATTAGAAATATCTGAAATATTTTCTTTAGGACTAAACTTAGTTAGAGATACTCCCGATCCCGGAATTACAGATGAAATGTTGCTAATTTTTGAATTTATGTTCGTAATTAAAATTTTATCATAAGGGTTTTGAAAAAAAACGTGAGATGAAAAAGATAGTATTTTAGCATAAAAATACTTGGCAAATAAATAACCAATGGATTTATTTAAAAAAACTGTTCCCAATCCACTTACATTTGTTATTATAGAAAAACCCAATAACTTAGAAATCATTGCGCCGTAGATATTTGGTTTAATGGTATAAGAAAGGATTATGTCAGGTTTTAATTCATATAATATTTTGTAATAATTACACAATAAAAAAAATTCTTTAAAAATATTGGTACCCTTTTTATCTATTTTTATATCTACACATCTTACTCTTAAATCTCGAAACTCACTTTTATATGAATCAAAAGAAGCCAATAATATTATTTCATAATCTAAATTAATTAGCTCTTTTATAATTTCAATTCTGAAATTAAACAGGTTCCAATATGAATTTGCTGAAATTAATATTTTCATAGATTGTATTATCTTAAAAAAATCTCATATTAAATAGATTCATATAATGCTAGATATTCCTTGTTCATTTTTTTAAAACTAAAACGTGATGAAATATTAACCGCTTCTTCGGATAATTTTAAATTATTATTAGACAAATTTTTCTTAAGAATTTTAAGTTTACTTTCTAAACTATTATGGTTATTTATGTTAAAAACTTCAATTGAAATATTTCCAAATTTTGAAAATTCATTTAAACCATCAACGTCCGAAATTAGGATTGGTGTGCCAGTAGATAGAGCTTCAATTGCAACTAAACCAAAACCCTCCCATCTGGAAGGTATAACCAACAAGTCACATTTTTTTAAATAATAATTAATGTTATCTTTCCAACCCTCTAAATATATATTATGAGGAATAAATTTTAACATATGCAATAATTTTTCTTTATAAACTCCTTCTCCGATAATTGTGTACGAACTTATTAAATTGTGGTTAATTTTTTTTAAATTTTCTAGGAATAAATCAAAACCCTTTTGATAAGACAAGGAGCCAATTGAAAGTAAATTTAAACCTTTATTTGAATCAATATTTTTAATAGATTTTTTATCAAATAATCTAGATCCATTGTATATAATTACGGTATTTTTTAAATCAGGATACATCTTAATAAGACTATTTTCAACTCCCTTTGAAATACAAATTATTTTATCATGAGCTGAGTATATAAGCCTATCCATATTTTTGGTTAAAAAATTATCTCTTCTCCTATTTTTTGTATTATGTTCGGTGTGTATTAATCTAGTTTTGAAGAAAAACTTTGCAATAAATCCTAAATAAAAAGACTTACTGAGATGCGTGTGAATAATTATTTTTTTTGATTTATCTATCTTCTTAGAAATTAAAATCAAAATTTTAAAATAAGCTAAAAACAAACTCAAAATTGAATTGTTAAAAAAATTTAACTTTCTAAAATCATTGAGATATATCTTAATCAATTGATTTTTTTTGTCTCCCATGTTAGACAATCCTGAAACGATTAACTCAGCTCCTCCTCCAATATTTGACTCAATCAGATTAAAAATTTGTATATCTTTTTTCATTTTTCATTTTTAAAATCATCAAAATCAAAATATCAAATTTTATTAATTTTAATATTTCTCAAGTGAATTTTTAATCTTATTAAAATATTTAGCATAATTCCAGGGATAATAGAAATCGTAAAAAAAAACGGATAATTGATAAATGCTTTCTTATAATTATTTGCGAATAAACAGCTGCTTAAAAGATGAATTGAACTTTTTAGTTTTTCTATAAAACTATTTGAAAGTCTAATTACTTCCATTCTGTAAAAAATAAACGAATTAGGACTATTCTTATATTGAAATATTTTATTTTTAGATAGTCCATCTTCGAAATATTCAACAATACACAATGGCTTATTTATCAATTTGAAGATATAGAATTGGTCTATTAATAAATATAAATATCCAGGGGCAGGAAACTTTTCTGCAGAAATTGAGGGGTAATTTGGGAATTCTTTTAGAACTTCAGTCTTCAAAACAAATTTCTTATCCCCTCTAAATTTCTTTGAAAAATTTGAATAGGTTGAATATTTTAAATCATAGGGAAATCTGTCTCCAACAATGCTACCGTTTTCATAAATATCTAGTCCGACAATTCCAGCAACCTTTTTTTCAAAACGAAGACTTTTCCATTCTCTACAAATTATTTCAATTGAATTAGAAGGAAGGTAATCATCAGAGTCAATATTAACACAAATCTCATTATTTATTAACGAATGTGCCAAATTAACCGCTTCCATTTTTCCTTTATTTTCTTGGAAGTAATATCTTATTTTTATTTTATTCTGCTTTATCCAATCATTAACAATTATACCGGTATTATCATCAGATCCGTCGTCTACAATTAACCATTCAAATTTTTTTGATGATTGATTAACCAAACTATTATATAATCTATCTAGAAGATGTGCACGATTAAAAGTGGTTGTATAAACCGTGATCATAGTAAAAAATAACTTATTAAATTAAAAGATAAAAAGAATATAATTGGAAAAAGCAGTTTTTTGAACTCATAATTTGAATTTTTTCCATACTCTATCACAATAGGGTAAAAAACAATATATGGTATAAACAACCATGACATATATGCAATTCTGTTATTATAAGGTATATACATGAGTAATATCCAAGCCGAATTTAAAAGTATATAAATGGATGAAATTCGAGAATATAATATATTATCAAATTTGTCAGTAATAAGATATTTATAAGCATAAAATACCCCAACTAATGAATATAATAAAAAATCGAATCTAAAACCTATTTGATATCTAAATCTATTCTGATCGGCATTCATATATATTGAAATCCGAGAATCATCTATAAACCCAGAAATATTACTGTAAAGGAAATCGGTGAAAGAACCAGCAGTTATAACTGTAAAGAAAATACATAATAGCCAAATAATTAACAGAAGTTTAATATCTTTCAATCTAAGTGAAATAAAATATGCAAATATCATTATGATTGTAGAGCTATGAAATGAAAATGATAATACAAATAATAAAAATTTCATATAATTTCTCCTTTGGACTAAAGCATAAATAAAAAATGATGTAGCTAAACCATGACGTATCCCATTTACCCCATATGCCCAAAACTCGAATGACAAAATAAAAGCAATAAAAATTAAAATATAATTCTTGGGATCCATTTTTTTAAAGGCATAATATGGAAGAAAAACATATATACTTGATGTAAATAAGTAGAAAGTTGTAACAGAAAAATTTGTAGAAAATAAGTTCATTATTGAGTAAAAAATAATATCTTTTTGAAATTCGAATGGAATAATTTGTAAGCTTAGTTTTTCATATAATTTTGTGTAGGCAATTGTATCACCAAAAAATTTAGAGTATGGGTCTCTAAATCCCATGTAAAGAACTATAAAGCTGGGGATTAAAATATTTAATGGGTTACTAAACGAATTTTTTAGGTTTTTGTTTGAACTTAAATTATTAAATACAACAGTTATTGAAATTATTGAGATGAATAGGAGATAAAATGATGTGTATAAATTATCTGGAATCATAAAATTATTTTTTCAGCAAACTAAATAAATTTTTATGATAGTCTTTCCAAGAAAAATTTTGAATTATATTTTTTCTTGCCTTTTGAGAATGCTGATGTAAAAAATCACTATTATTGATTAGTTGGGTAATTTTCTCTTTTACGGAACTTTTATCATTTTGATTAAAAACCCAGCCTCCATGATTATTATAAATTGCATCAGAGATTCCACCTGTATCAGAACCAATAACAGGTGTTCCACAGGACTGTGATTCAATAAATACAAGCCCAAATCCTTCAACACTGTGGTTATTTTTATTTTCTTGGGTTAATAAAACAAATAAGTCATTTTCATTATAAAATTTGACAAGTTCATCATCATTTATAAATCCTAAAAAATTAACTTCGAATAATTTATTTTTTGATTCAACTTTTTCTTGAAAAAAACTTTTATAAGGACCTTCCCCTGCAATATCCCAGCGTATTTTGTTTTGAATATCAAAATCAAGCTCAGAGAGTATATCAAAAAGATTATCATAGCCTTTAAATTTATGAATTCTTGAAACCGTGCCAATTATAAATTTATTAGACTTTTTAGTGACTTCAATAGGCTTAAAAAAATCAATGTCTACAGCAAGATTTAAAACTTTTGAGTTTGAATTAGGGTACATTTTTTCTAAAATGGATTTTGTGTAATTACTGTTACAAATGACCAGCTTGATTTTAGGTAAAATCATTCTCAAAAAAATATCCAAAATAAAAAAATTTCTGAGTCGATTTCTACCTCTTTTTAATTCAGCACCATGTGCTAATGAAAAAACATTTTTATAACCACAAGATATGGGAATGAATGCCTGTTGACATAAACTGGTTAATATGATATAATTATTTTTATTTTTTTTGAATAAAAAATAAAATAGTGCAAATAAATCTGAAAAAAATCTGTTTTTAGGTAATTTTTTTATTGAATATGCTCTTTGTTCTGAATAATTATTTTCGCAATTAGTTAAAACAATAACCTTTTTGTAAAATTTGGATTGACCTTTAGCAATTTCTTCACAGAGCCGTGAAATTCCACCGGAAAGTGGTGGAAAATCATATGTGTATAATATTAGAGTCTTACTTTGATTCATAATAATGATCAAAAATAAGTTTATCCTTCATGTATACTAATTCTCTTGATTTATCGTCATAATAATTTTCTATTTCTAATTCCTTTGAAGAGTTTGTTTTATGTTTAAAATGATTAACCAATTCTTTTTTGTTATAATCGATTTTAATAAGCTCTAAAACTTTTGAAAAATCTTCAAATATTCTTTCCATTCTAATCATTTTATGAGGAATTAAATTTTTATTATGAAAAGAAACAAGTTTTTTGTAATCATTAAAATTCATGCCTATAAAATTTTTGCAATACATAAATAAATATCTGTATGTCAAAAGTCCACAAAATGTACTTGAGGAATTTCTAAAATACCCCTCCCCCACAATGAATTTGCCATAGTCTGTATTAATTATTAAGTTAAGCCAAATACGGAAATTTTCAATATTATTAATATCGGAGTATAAAAACTGAAAGGCTTTATTATCCTTGGAAAGATAAAACCAAATAGATTTATAAAAATTTTTATTTAGTTTAAATGATATTAAATTATCTATGGTTGAAATAGAATTATTTGTCATAAAAAGATGTTTTGGATTGTAATGATTAAAAAAATTAATCATTAGTCTACCTCTACCTTGACATCCGTATGCCCATAATGATAAATACCATGAAAATGGGTTTCTTATGCTCCCAACTATAAATTCATTACTTAATTTTAAATTGCTGAGGCTTGAATGTTTTTGTATTTTATTATTGTTATTTTGAATCAAATACTTTGCAAAAACCTTGCTTAAATGGGTTCCTGCTGTTTTTTGTAAATGACAATAAATTAATTTATTTGATATAAACATAATTTTTAAAATCTTCTAAAAAGTATTCATAAATAATTTCTTTTGTTTCTTTATCATAAAACTTATCAATTTCAACATCAGATTTCATAAAACCTAATTTATAGATTTCCATATTTGTTAGATTTTCAACCTTATATGTTTTAATTTTATCCTCCGAGCCTTCCAACCACGAAGTTTGAGATAAAAAGTCTTTTGGTTTGTTTCTCATAAATTTAAAGGCCTCTTTGGTTTTAAAATTTAAAAATACCCATTCCTTAAATGTAATTGGATATTGACGGATAGCAGGTCGTTTTAATAATTGATTTTGATATTGTAGTAAAGTTCTCTCGTACGGTGATCTGATAAATGTAATTATCTCATATTTGAGATTTTCAATATTATTATGTTTGATCCAATCTCGAAATGGAAGTGAATACTTGTATCTTTTGGTAAAATATTTAAAAGGAGTAATTCCATTATTCGTGATATGAAAAAAACATTTTCTTTTTTTAAAAATCATAACCAAAATGTTTTATGTCTCTTTTAAAAACGGAACGAACAATTTCTATTGAACTTTTGTTGTAATATTCTTTATAATTTTTAGTCTTTCTTTTAAAAGATTTATTTAAATGACTTAATTTATTTTCAATTTTTAAATGTTTGCAAATATTAGCAAAATCATTATCAATATTTTCAAATTTTCCGATGTAATCAACTAAAATATTTTCATCTTCATCTACCAACCAACTCATTTGATCAACAAAATGAACGCCTCTGTGATAATAAAAATAATCTTTATTTTCTCCAAAAGTACAAGAAACCCAATCGTTAAAAGGAATCTTTTTAGTTTTCATATTTTGTTGATTAGTTTTAACATTATAGTTGTAGTGGGAAAATACCTTACTCCATGGATTTCTTACAAAACTAAATTTAAATGCTTCTGAAAATTCATTTTTACCAACTCTTCTTAAAGCCTCAGAGGCAGGTATATGGAGTTTAAATTTTTGATCAATTGCATTTAAAACACTTGTGCCGGCTGTTTTTAAGATATGTGTAAAAATAACTTTTTTACCTTTTACTTTTATTAAGGGGCTTTTTAATCCCTTAATACGGATTACAAATGGATGATGAGCTAAGCCATCAGTGGAGTTTAATTTTTTAAGATTAAATACGTTTTTTTTCATCCGATAAAAATTTAAAATTTATTTAAATGAGATATACTAACTTTTCTGAATCGAAGCCCGTCTATAAACGTGTAAAATAATAATTTAAAAGCACTAAACAAGTTTATTTTTTTCATTTCGCCAAGACTAAAAATCGATTTATAAAATTTGAAAACCATGAATTTAAATAGAAAAAAATAAAAACTTTTCTTTGAAAAATTCTTTTTGACAAATAGAATTCTGTTCCTGTAAGAGTTATAAATCATTTTAATTGAAAGCCCGTCATGTGATTTTCCAACCTTATGATAAATAATTGCACTTGGATTATTATATAGTAAAATATTATTTCTACTAGCATTAAGTGAAAAATCCCATTCCTCAGAACCAAAAAAATAATCCTCAGATAACATTCCTATCTTTTTAAAAGTTTCAGAACTAATAAGTGAATAACAACATGTAATAAATTTTACCTCGTGTGGATTTTCTTTTTTGAAATTGTATCTGATTCCTCTGAAGGTTTTGTGACAGATGTATCCTCCTGCATCCCAAACCATATTTGAATTATTAACATACGTAGTTCCTCCAACAACACCTATGCCTTTATTTAACTTAAAAGTATCCTGTAGATTTGTTAAAAATCCATTTGTTACTATTGTATCATTGTTTAACAATAAAACAAAATCAAAGTTATTATCCAAGGCTTTTCTAATCCCAACATTACATCCATATGAAACCCCGCCGTTGAATTTATTTTCTATGAAAATTATATGCTTAGTTTTTAAATATTTTAACTTTAACTTTGATAATGAATCGTCTATGGATGCATTGTCAACTACTATTACCGAGTAATTTTTTTCATCAGAATCTAAAATTGATTGAAGACATTCGTCAGTATCAACATAAGAATTAAAATTGAGTAATATTATGGCGGTCTTATTTATCATACTTAAAAATAAATTTGTAAAGAATGGTAAAAAACTTTTTGAAATTTATGTTGTATATAAACCCGGCGAGTAAAAAAATTAAAGTTTCTCTTCTCCAATTTTTTTCTTTTAAATCTAAGGTCATATTAGCACAAGCATAATAATGATTAGATTTATATTTTTTATTCATTTGGTTATTGAATTTATTGATAACATATAGTCTAGATAAAATAATCTCATTGGTTTTTGATGAACTTATATTCATGCCATGGATTCTATAATTAGCCAATGGCTTATTTATAAAAAAATAATTTTTTTCAGAAACTAAATTCAATAAGAAAATCCAGTCCCTCGATTTACTAAATAAATTGTTAAATCTGGTTTTTTTAATCAGGTCAAATCTTATCATTACAGATGAAAAAAACATAAAACTTCCACCAAGTAAATAATCAAAAGAATTCTCTAAAGTTTTAGGCGGAATCCTATGAACCTGAGTAAACAACTTTTTTTCATCTTCTCCCCATATTTGTTTTGGGTGATTTTTTTCATAAATTAAATTTCCTTCAGTTGAAATAATCTCGATTTTAGGGTTAACCTTAAACTGCTCAATTTGGTTGTGTAATTTATCAGGTTCCCAGTAATCATCAGAATCTAAAAAACACACAAAATCAAATTTAAATTCTTTAATTTTGTCAAGCAAGATATTGTTAGAGACTGCCCCTCCAAGATTATTTTCATTAACAAAAAGGTGGAAATTTTCTCTCTTTGAAACATATGATGAAATCAATTTCAATGAATTATCGTTTGAACAATCATCAATGATAAAAACTTTATATTTTTGATATGACTGATTAGAAACGCTATCTAGACATTGTAAAACAAACCTTTCATTGTTATAATTTGTTATTAAAATTGCTATTTCCATTGATTTGGAGTATTAAATCTAGAGTTGAAATATGATTTTGTGGTTAATAATTTATTTTCCAATAACTCAGATGATTTCTTTGAAATTTTAAAATGTGCAGCTTTATTTTTAAATAAATTTAATTTTCTAAATAATCTTGTTAAAATTGGTGTAAAGTAATTTACATATAAATAAAAATAACTCTTATTAAAGCTATTAACTCTCGTCTCATTACTGAAATTGTATTTATTTTGAACCTTTAAAAATTTAGAAACTTCATTAAAAATTTTTTCGTTTTTATTTTCAATATCTTCATAAAAAAAAACTTTTATTTGTTCCTTTTTAAAGTATTTTAAATAATGATTTAATATAATGTCATATTTTGAATATTCAACTATATTAAATTTTTCAAGAATATCTGGCCTTTTTTGAATAATGTAATCTAAAGAGAATATTGGATTGATTCTACCCATTCTCAAAAAATGCTTTATTGCAGAAATTGATCTTTCAACAGGTTCTCTAAGTATTATAATAATTTTAATTTTTGGAAAAAAATTATGTATTTTTTTTGCAATGTTATTTCCATCCTGCCCAATCTGAAAATAATCAGGTGTTTTTTCACCTACAATTTCACATTCCGCATCAATAAAAAAATCATTGTACCAATTGATACCTTTATTATAATTTTTTTGTTTGTTAAAAAAATGAATTTCTTTTTGATAAACATAAATCGAATTATTTGTATTTAATGCTCTCATCAACCATGTTGTACCAGACTTTTGCGCACCAGCAATGATAAAATTAGGTTTTATTAATCGTCTTACCATTTCATTTGTTTATTTATTGTGGTTTCTAGGTTTTGATTGTATTCGCTATAAAAATCAGATAATTTTTTACGAACTGATTTATTTAACCCATTGTATTTACCAACCCATTTAGGATTTAAATCTTCTGGCATAATCCTTTTTATATTTAAAAAGTCGTATAATAAGTTTAATTCTTTTTCTGGACTCAAAAAAAAATTCTCACTCTTTATAAAATGAAATTGCTTTAAATCAAAATATTTTAACCATCTTTTAATTTGTAGGTCGTACATACCCCTTCTTAAATAAGAGTAGTGTGCATTTTTATGATAACTATTATAGTTAATATTATTATTTTCTATAATTTCTTTTTCAATTTTACAAACCTCATCAAATGGTCGGTCTTCTATGCCCAGCTTCAACTGCATATTATAATGTGAAAAAGCTCTGTCAACTGGATTTCTAAGCATAACAATTATCTTAACATTAGGGAAATC
>MDTG01063886.1_pt1 | contig 11330 bp, 10 predicted proteins | sample 811421 | NCBI WGS metagenome assembly MDTG01 (sample SAMN05326645, study PRJNA326480) | marine metagenome | isolation source: seawater | place: Pacific Ocean: South East | collected 2011
TACCTTCGTAATTCAGAGTTTTACTGGTGGTGCGACGTCACCAATGATTTTTCTGGCTTCAATTTATTATGGCGCGATGTATGGGGGGGCAATTTCGTCCATCACACTCGGCATTCCTGGTGCGTCGACTGCGGTCGCGACAACCTTTGACGGTCGCCCTTTAGCTCTTGCTGGAAAGGCCCATATCGCTCTTGTTGTTGCAGCTTTGGCATCGTTTGCGGGGGCTACTGTTTCAAATGTGCTTTTTACAGGTTTTGCTCCACTGCTTGCAGGTGTAGCACTATCATTTGGCAACCCAGAGATTTTTGCTTTAATGCTTTTAGCTTTTGCAACTTTTGTTGGTTTAGGTGGCGATGACATCCCTAAGACATTGTTTTCAATTTGTTTTGGTTTGGTGCTGGCCACCGTGGGTTTTGATATCATCTCAGGTGAGCCTCGTTTGGTGTTTTTTGATATCACCGGTTTCACGCATGGCATCCGTTTTTTAGTGTTGGCGATCGGCGTTTATGGAATCGGAGAAATGATGTGGACCATTAATACATCGCGGTCTGGCACAAACATGAGTAAAGTTGAGATAACCTTTGCGAGTGTTTTTGATGCTGTTAAAAAGTTTAAGCAGGCATGGCGGGGCACAACGATTGGTTCAGCTCTCGGATTTTTTGTTGGTATTCTTCCCGCAGCTGGTGCAACTCCGGGCTCTCTGATGGCTTACGGAATTGCAAAAATGACATCGAAAAACTCGAAAGACTTTGGAAAGGGAGCCTTAGATGGCGTTGCAGCGCCTGAGGCAGCGAATAATTCTGCTTCGACGGGGGCGATGTTGCCCATGATGACCCTAGGTATACCTGGCTCCCCAACAACAGCTGTTTTACTCGCTGGAATGGTGATTTGGGGGCTTCAGCCAGGCCCGCTGCTTTTTACTGATCAACCTGAATTTGTTTGGCCACTGATAGGGTCTTTTTATATTTCAAATTTTGTAGCTGTTGCAGTAAACCTTTTGTTCATACCGGTATTTTTGTGGATGTTGCGGATGCCTTTCACAATTTTAGCGCCGTTAATCTTTGTTCTGTCGTTGGTTGGAACGTATGCAGCCTACATGGATATGTTTGATGTATGGCTAATGGTTTTATTTGGTGTTGGTGCGTTTCTACTACGGATACTTGATTATCCTCTTGCTCCCGCGGTGTTAGCTATTGTTCTTGGTCCAATTGCAGAACCAAAGTTACGTCAATCTTTACTACTTTCTGATGGTGATTTTTCAATTTTCTTCACAAGACCAATTGCTGGACCAATAACCGTTATAGCTATAATTTTAATCCTGTTACCGTTGTTTAAACTTATTCGGGATAAGCTCAGAAAACCAGTGTAGGGACATTTATTGGTAAACGATTTGCTTTTTTGTACCTACTTTTAATGGGTCTATTTGAATGGCTAAAGAATCCTCTTTAATTTGTGATGACTTTCACGCATGGAATCCTGGTCTGAACTCAAATTTGCCAGCTCGTTTGTTACCTGCAATTACTCTTTTTCGGCATGAGAATAGTAGTGTTGACTACAAACAAGCTCGAGAAGCCGCTGATTTTTCAGGGCTTGACATAGAGCAATTGTGCGAGCTGAAAATTCGTCGACTGGTAATTCATGAAGTCTTAATTCGTGTCACTGCTGATTTGTCGGTGCCGGATGGGCCAAGTTATGAGTATTTGGGTTTGCAACTGCGTAAAATGGTTGACCGTATTTATAGTAATTATATGGTGCCTAAACTAGACGAAATTGAACAGGGGTTTTTGTCAATACGAGACCGTGCTGAAAAAGAAATCAGTGCGTTTGTTGGAGAAACATGCGCCTTTGAGACAAGCGTTAGAACTTCAAAGAAAAGCTTATTTGATTTATTCAAAAGAAAGCCTCAAAGCTCTCATAAGACTCTTGATCCGCCTGAACTGAGAGCTTTGGAAAATTTGCGCGTCAAGCGTCACGGTTCCAGTGCATTTTCAAAAGCATGTTTAAACGCAGTTATTTATGTGGTTAGTGGTATATTAGGAAAGCAGGGTCGATTAGTCACAGATCAAAAATTGATCGTTCAATTGGCTCTTCGAGTGTTCTGTAACGATTATGGTAGCAGCGAAGTTGGCCAGTTGATTGATCCAATATTTGTTAGAGCCGCTAAGGATGAGGGATTTAGGTTTTTGCCGGCTCAGTCAGAGCCAATAGTAATGAACACCAAAGGCGCTTCGGCATCAGGTAAAAGTACGATTAGGCCACAGCAACGGCTTTTGGCAGAACGAATGGGTATTCAATGGGAAGATTTTGCTCTCATTAGCCCAGATTATTGGCGTAAATATTTGCTTAATTATGACTCATTGGGAGATGATTACAAATATGCAGCGATGCTTACTGGTCGCGAACTTGAATTTATTGACAAAAAACTCGATCGATATATGGCTCAAAAAGCCGAAAAGAAGGCTATTCCTCACCTTTTAATTGACCGTTTCCGTTTTGATAGTTTTAAGGTTGGGAGCGAAGGAGGTTATAAAAGTACACTTCTTAGCCGGTTTGGATCTACAGTTTTTCTTTTTTTTGCCATCACTCCACCAGCTGCAACAGTCGAACGTGCGTGGCAGCGAGGACTAACAACCTCGCGTTATAAGGCCGTGGATGATTTGCTGTATCACAACGTCGAAGCTTTTACAGGCATTCCCGAGTTGTTCTTTTCATGGATGTCGATCAAAGATAAAAATATTTATTTCGAGTTTTTGGATAATGATGTTCCACTTGGTGACCTCCCTAAAACAATTGCTTTTGGTTATAACGGGGCAATGACAATTCTTGATCCAATCGCTTTATCAAATATTGACAGGTTTAAAGAGGTTAATCTTGCAGCAACTTGTCCCGAAGAGGTTTTAAAAGATGATTGGACTCCAACTTATGAATTTTTACAGCAATGCATTGAGTCATTGCCCCAACTAGAGTTTGCCAATTGGAAAAACGCTAAAATTTATGGCCGTATTGTTGAATCTCAGTGGGATTTTAAAAACATAGTAACAATGCCCGAAGATCAACTGACAGAAAATTGTTTGATGGCTCTTGGCTGGAATTCATCGCCTAAGCAAGAAGATCTGAAAGGTAAACAAATAAACATTAGTGAGGTAAAGTTTACCACTCTTGGCGCTTGGGCGGAAGATTTACCTACGCACACCAAGGTTAAGTCCAGCTAATTTATCTTTTAAATGGTAATATTATTCATTTGCTTTCGCTAGCATTCAAAAGAATCATGCTGATCTAGAGTTGCTTTATATACGGGGGAAAATAATACTCTTTACTCCAATGCCGCTGAATTGCTATCAAGTTTTTACATAGGTTAGAAAGGAATTTAGAATGGTTAAATACGTCATTTCGCCTCCTGTTCAGCCAAGCCTCCCAATCGTTGGAACGAGAGCACTTTTTCCAGTTAGGCGCATTTATTGTATAGGTCGCAATTACGCTGAACACGCTATGGAAATGGGACATGATCCTGATAAGGAGTCTCCTTTTTTCTTTCAAAAAAATGGCGATAATATAGATTGCAGCGGCGAATTTCCTTATCCACCACAATCAAAAAATGTGCATTTTGAAGTTGAAATGATAGTTGCCTTGAAGAGTGGAGGAAGGAATATCAGTGAGGAAGATGCATTGCAACATGTGTTTGGATATGGTGTTGGCTTAGACATGACACGACGTGATTTGCAAGGTGAAATGAAAAAGATGGGTAGACCTTGGGAAATTGGAAAAGCTTTTGAACGATCGGCTCCAATGAGTCCGCTGACCCCTGTTTCTGAAATAGGGCACGTTGATAAAGGTTTAATTTCCTTGGCTGTAAATGGTAAAATACGTCAGGAAGGTGATTTAAATCAGATGATTTGGAAGGTGCCGGAACAGATATCGTATTTGTCACGTTTCTATGATATTGCATCTGGTGATCTTATTATGTCAGGAACTCCTGCAGGAGTGGGATCGATTCAAAAAGGTGATGTTCTAGAATGTTGCGTTGAACGGCTCAATTCGTTGACTGTGCGAGTTATTTGAATCGGGGAATTAGGGTTGACCAAAGAATCAAGTGTAAATGATGGAAAGGCCCAACCGGGCATCCGAACCAAACTCTTTATTGCAAACGAAACTATTGGTGTTGGTAAAATTGACTTGCTAGAATTACTAGGTCAAGTCGGTTCCATAAGTGCAGCGGCTCGAGAAATGAATATGAGTTATAAGCGGGCGCGGTTTCTGCTTGACTCAATGCAAAGTGGATTTCACGATCACTTATATTTGATTAAAAAGAGTGGGTCAGAAGAGTCATGCACAACATTGACGCCTCTTGGAAAAGATTTAATTCGAAGATATCGCGCTCACGCATGTGTTGTAGACAAACAGTCAGCTGAAATTTTGGCTTGGATGAATTCAGTACAAGTTAGTCGTAAGAAGAAGCGTGGTTTGAAATTAAAAAATGCATTATAAAACTTGTTTAATACTGTAGCTGCTTCATCTGTCGAAAAAAAAGTGATATGGATCCGGTGTAATGTTTTTCTCGGGGGTGTTCTCAAATGAAATTTCCTTCTTGGCATCAGCGCCCTGACGTTTTAGATCCTAAAAAACACCGTGAGGGTGTTTTAGATAGTAAATCTTTTTTAAGGATTGCCGATCAGTTTATTTCCTTGGCCAACCAAAGAAATAAAAAAATCGATTCGACTGAGTTACAAATGGTGATGTTGTATGCATCAGCGCGCTACGCGGCACATGTCGGAAAAAATGTGCTGGAAGTGACAGACCATGAAGAATTTATTCAGCATATGCTTGCCCAATACGCAGATATGCTTCGAGAACATATGGCGGATCCAACAGTCTAGAGAAAAGTTAATGATTGTTATGCGCTTGTCAGTCGTAATGGTAGCTGGATCACTCTTCTTAGCTTCAATTAGCGAAGTTACTCGTGTTTCATGACTAAACAAAAACCCTAATTTATAAGATTGGATAACATAATGGAAACAAGAACAGAAATGAATGATGCTGAAATCGCAATGAGAAAATTCTTAAAGCAGTTGGGTGTCACAGCTCATCAGGAATTAGGAAACGCGCTTTCCAAGGCAGTTTCTGATGAAAAAGTTACACCTGGGGTAAAATTAAAAGTAACCGCTCGTGTAGAGATTGCTTATTTAGATTTTGTTCATGAGGTTGCTGCTGATCTGGTGGCTCCAGAGTAAATGACTAGCTTAACTGAGGATATAATTCTGGCAGCGTTAAGCTGCGTACAAGATCCCTCGCAGGGTCAAAATATTGTTGATCTTGGTATGGTAACCGGTTTGCAAATCAAAGATAGCAATATTAGCTTTGCTCTATGTGTTCCAGCTCATAGAGGGCCAGCAATGGAGCCGATACGCCGTGCAGCAGAAAAGGCGGCTCTCTCTTTGCAGGGGGTTACTAGCGCCACTGTAATGTTGACATCTCATGCCAGTAACGAGCAAGTAATTGGGTCTTCTTTGCCTCATGAAGACGCTGTTAAGGAGAAGGTGCTTGAGAGTAATGTCCGTCGCTTTGTGGCTGTGGCTTCGGGTAAAGGTGGTGTAGGCAAATCAACGACCGCCGTTAATCTAGCTATTTCTTTGAGGCTTGCGGGGTTACGAGTCGGGTTACTAGACGCTGATGTTTACGGCCCTTCTCAGCCAAGACTGCTTGGTGTTAGTGGGCGGCCTGCGGCCGCCGGTGGTGACATGGTGAAACCAATCGAAAACTATGGTGTTCATTTGATGTCGATGGGGCTTTTAGTTCCCGATGACACAGCTATGATCTGGCGAGGTCCAATGGTGCAATCGGCTTTGACCCAGATGTTGGAGTCAGTAGCGTGGGGCGATCTCGATATTATTATTATTGACCTTCCTCCGGGAACTGGTGACATTCAAATCTCGTTAGCTCAGCAGGTAAATTTATCTGGCGCCGTTATCGTTTCGACCCCTCAAGATGTTGCACTTCTTGACGTTGGTAAAGCTCTAACAATGTTTGAAAAAGCAGGTGTTTCAGTCCTAGGAATGATTCAAAACATGGCGTATTGGCAATGTCCAGGTTGTGGTCGCAAGGATCATATCTTTGGCGAGGGAGGCGCGGCTCGTGAAGCTAAAAAACGTGGTATTGAGTTGTTGGGTGAAATTACCTTGTCAGCAGCGATTAGAACTGGTTCAGACTCAGGCACACCAATTGTTGTTGCGGAACCTCAATCGGAGCAGGCAAAAGAATATAGAAAAATTGCAAATCGTTTAATTGAGGTTGCCGACCTTCGCAAAGAGGATAACGTATGACATTATATTATGAGAATGATCCGGCAGATGGTTCAACAAAACCGCAATTGCCGCCACTTTTAAAGGCGGTTGGAGTCCCTGAAGGACAGGATATTTTGGCAAAATCTGTTGCTGTTGCTTCAAGTACTGAAGTCGGGACAGTGTTCTACTCTGAAAACATCAGTAGAATGGAAATAGCGGTAAAATTGGCACCTGAAGTCTTAGCTAACCAGGCAGGACAAATGCTTTTTGCTATGATGATAGGACTTGGAGACTCAATTGGTGCATTAGCTCCACCTGAGGTCGCCGTTACTTACCAGCTACCCGGTTATATAATGCTTAATCGGGGGCGTGCAGGGCTTGTTCGGATTGTTATTGATCCCACCGTCGCTATTGGTGGTGTCCCTGATTGGATGATTGTAAGCGCTGCTATAAGGCTGAAAGCAGATGAAAGTGATCAACAAAAATGGGTAGAAAGCGCTGAAGTTGAGCAAACAACTATGGAAGAGGAGGGCGGTGGCTTCATATCGAGAACAAGATTTGTGGAGGCAGTTAGTCGCCATTTTTTGGTATGGATCAACCGGTGGCAGGACGATGGATTCCAACCTCTTCATGATATTTGGATGCAACGTCTTGAACCTTCGATGCCGGTTGATTTTCATGGTGGGGAACAGGCAGAATGGTTGGGTCTTGACGAGGATGGATGTGCGATTGTTAAGATCGACGGCAAAGTTAAATCAATTTTTCCACACGAACTTGAATTGCTGTGTGGTACGCCAGAGTTGCCTTAATGGCAATCTGTTTTAAAGAGATATTTGAGGTCAAACAATGAAACTAGCGCGAACAATTCGTTTTGATTCCTCAGACTTAAACGTTTTCCCCAAAGCTGCAGATGAAGGGGAGTGGGCGCTTGTAGGCACATTTTGCTTTGCTGGTTTATCTGAGGCAGATATTTCTGGCAAAGTAAAACAAGCCTTTAGCAATGGTTTCCTTGGAATTGAGTCCTTAGGTTTTTCAACTTTAGTTAGCGTTGTCAAATTAAAAACTGAAGAGCTTGCAAAAATTGAATTAAGGTTATGCAAGGTTTTTATCGATAAATTTGGTGCTCCAAATAAGGATGCAGCTATGGCTGCAGTGACTGAGGAAATCAATTTTATGGCTGAGCTTTGTGCAAACCAAGAAACAGGTACTTTGCTTGCCGTTCAGCGCAGTTTAGGAGCTGATGGGATACGTGAGACGTTTCGAAGTCTCCCTAAAGCAGACTCTTGTGCGGAACAAAAAATATGGACAATGGTTGAAGATGATGTCTAGCTCAAAAAAATGGGGCTCAGAAATACTATTTTATGGAGTTAAGAAGATTTAATGACTAACGATTTTTGGTTAACATCAGGCTGGCATTTAATGGAAAGAGATGCTCATGGTCATATGGTTCCAAACGCAAATTTTATGCGCGCATATTTCATGCGAGATGAAGTCGCTCCTCAACAGGGCTCATGCGCTGCAGAGCTTAATCTTTATGAACGGTTAATTGACGATCCATTTGCTTCTGTAGCGCCAACTGATCTGTTCGACATAGTGGATAAAGATGCCGCCCATAATTATCAGGCGGTTTTACATTTTCGGAATTTTTTAGCTAACCATTCTACTCTTGAAGCAGCTTATATGGCGATGGCTTATGAGGTTCCTTTAAAAGTTCCCCCTTTGTTTTTTGAACAAATTGCACAAATCATTCTTCGAAATATTCTTGAAGGTGAAACCGACTCGATGCAAGTCAGGGCAGCCGAAATATTATTCCGTAATCAGATTGTAACACTAGACGATGGTAGAATTATGATTGCAGATCATACAACTGTGCTAATGCAGGCAGAAAAACAGCAGGCCATGGGTTCAAAAATAGCTGCAGATGAAGTTCAGATTGACATTTTGACGAGTGAAACGTCTGATGAGTATTGGTCGCGCTCTGAGAGTTTTAACACCTCTGTCGATATTGCATTTACACAGCCAGCACTCGATGGATTAGCCCGTGTCCTCGAGAAATGGATTGAACATTTTTTGTGCCTGTCAGTGCGGATTTTGCCAATGGTTAAAATTGAGGATGAGTCTTGGTCGTGGCATGTCGGGCTTGATGCTGCGGCAAACAAAATATTGAATGATCTATATAGTGGAAATGAAGTGGATGATAGGGCACTGAAGCGCATTTTATCTCTTTTTAAACTTGAAACAGATGAAGGGTTCATTTCAGAAATGACTGGTAAGCCAGTTTATTTGGGTTTGGCAATGGATGAAGCTGGAATTGTGCGAATGAAACCACAAAATTTACTTGTAAATCTGCCGCTTGCCAATCAGTCTTAATATTATTTAATAATATTAATTATAGGTCTTATGGCTTGCTTTTTAATCCTTTGGGCTTTCTCTAATTCAGATAATCGTCTGTTGTTCTTGGCTTAGGACGATCACCAATATCCATTGTCTTGTCATTTTGATTAAACATGGCTTCCACACGACAATCTTCACACATTTTCAACATGTCTGTTCGTGCTCCTTGTTGGAACATACTGTGGTCTGACAGTTTGCCGATAATTCGTTCGATTGATTTTGAGCTTCCAAAGGGTTTGCCACAAGCCGTGCAACTAAAAGGAGTGTCCTCAACTATAAGTTCAGCGGCCATGGCGCTGTCGGCGAGGTTAAATTGTGGCCTAAGTGTAATTACCTTTTCAGGGCAGGTCGCGACACATATCCCGCATTGCAAGCAGGCATCCTCACGAAATAAAAGTTGGGGGGCATCGGGATTGTCTTGCAGGGCTCCTGCCGGACATGCACTGACGCAAGATAAGCAAACGGTACAATTTTGGGTGTCAATTTCTACTCGTCCATAGGGAGCTTCAGGCGGCAATTCTATAATGGTGTTTGTTGATCCATTCACATTTGCTAGGCCTCGCATCGCAAGTCGTGTCATTGAACGTGGCGAACCAATTGGGCTAAAGGGTGAGGGCTTTGATTTAATTGTGCAGAGGCTGGTGTATAATTTTTCTGCAACAGCATAGGGGTCAAGATCATCAATTATAACAATACGATTGTCATCGTCAGCATTAACGCCGGCTAACATCGATTTGGCCAATGATAACTGCTCATAAAGTGGTGCGTTTTCTGTTTCTTTAGCTGGATTTAAAAGCACGAAAACCTGATTGTAGCCAAGTGCAATCGCCGCGATCATAATGTCATGTCCTGCACGCCCCAACGCATGCATTGAGACAGGAAGTAAATTTGCAGGGAGGCCATCTCCAAAGCGAGCAATCATTTCAATCATTTCTGAGCCATAAACTTGATCATAGAGCAATAGATTTGGTTTCTTTCCACCAGCTTGCAGGTAATGGTTCAAAAGGCTTCCCATACTGCTGAAAAGTTGGTCGGCTGGCGGGTAGGCAGTTTGTGTTGCGCCGGATGGACACACAGCGCCACAAAGCCCGCAACCGCCACAAATCGCCGCATCAATGTTCACTGAGTCTCCAAGGCTTATGATGGCACTGGCTGGACAAACGTCTATACAGCGAGAGCATCCATCAATTTTATTTCGAGAATGTGCGCACAAGTTTTCATCAAAATTAATGTATATAGGCTTTTCAAATTCCCCAATCATTTGAGAGGCTTCTCGTTCAATGCTTGCTAGTGAATTCAAGTCATCACCGGCTGCTCGGAAGTAACCATCACGCTTTTCCCAGCCAGAAAAAAGTGGGGCCTCACCTGTTAAATCAATAATTATGTCACAGTTCGTTTCGACGTCATTTGCGGGTTCTTCGAATCGAATTGAGTCTTTGCTTGATGGGCTTGCATTGGCAAATTGATCGATAACAAGTGTAAAATTTGTAAAATGACCTGTAGCTTTTTTAATTTTGCCAGATGTTAAAATGCTACAATCTTTGGTTGGAGTTATATTATCATTTGGGTTTGCAATCATAATTGTGACGCCCAGAGTCCCATTCAATTTTGTACCAAGAGCAATTGCTGCGTCAGTGCCGCCATTTGGACGACTTGCATCAGCGTAAATAAGACATCTTCCAGATGAAACTAACGCAAAGCTATGTGAGGGGGGGCGGTTTTCTTGCGCCTGTTTGATCAATGCCGTAATTTTCGGAATACTCTTTTTTGATTCTTTTGACCAACCGGCTTGCTCACGAATATTTATGGTTTCTGGAGTCGGGCAGTTTATTTCTTCGGCAATAGAATTAAAAGTCATCGTTTCTTGAGTGCAAGCGATTAGGAGGGTTTTGTCCTTCTCTTTTGCCTCTTTCATAGCTTCGCTTACGCGGTCTGTTTCTAACCTGCAAAGAGATGTTGATACCTCACAGGTATCTGTTAACCCGCACACTTTTGCGAGTTTTTTTCCGTCAATAGTCATAGTATTTTCACAGTTACAAACCAGTACTGATGTATCATTTAATTCCATTATTTTGTCCTCGTTTCTGAGGGTTTAGAATGCCGCAAGAGAAGGTTAAGTTCCCGATCGTAAATATGCTAAGATCTGATAAATAACAAGTCCACTGTATATAATGCCTTGCAAAACACTGACGTTTTGATGGATAGTCTTGACTAAATCTTGGAGAGTTAAACTTTGACGAAACATATTTCAGCTGACAGCCGACATGTCCTCTTCGGGGTGCGTTTGATCGTTGAAAAGCAACCAATTGACAATGTCTGGCAATCTCATCGTTGGATAATTCATGATTTAATACCGATGAATTTGAGTGCCGGGGATGGTCTCCCACCGAGTAATGATATTCACTTTCAGCGTTTGCATGATGGTGGAGGGGAAGGGGCCAACGAATCACTCTTCACAGCGGAGGCATCACTCGATCTGCATCGTGCAGAGGCAGAGGCTTATGCGGAAAATTTAGCGTCGGCAGAGCCCTCGATTTATGCCGTTTTGAGAAAAAATGAAGATGATGACGATAATGATGATGGTGAAATAGACATTCATTTAGCAGAGATAAGTTTGTCACCTTATAACATTCAAGATTATGAAGATTGTGGTGAAGA
>MDTG01137487.1_pt1 | contig 11330 bp, 9 predicted proteins | sample 811421 | NCBI WGS metagenome assembly MDTG01 (sample SAMN05326645, study PRJNA326480) | marine metagenome | isolation source: seawater | place: Pacific Ocean: South East | collected 2011
ATTGCGCCATAGTTGGCGTGCCACGGCCAACGGTTTAGAAGGCACAGCATTAGCGCATAACGATGCCTTGCTGGCGCTCGATGAAATGGGCGAAGTTGATCCAAAAGAGGCGGGAGATGTCGCTTATATGCTTGCCAATGGCCAAGGTAAAACCCGTGCAGGCAAATACGGTGAAATGCGCTTACCCGCCCGTTGGCGTTTAGTGTTTTTATCTACTGGTGAAGTGACGCTCGAAAGCCATCTTGCCAGTATCGGCAAGCGCGTGAAAGCGGGGCAGCAAGTGCGCGTGATTGATCTCAGTGCCGATGCCGGAGCGCAAATGGGCGTGTTTAACCATTGCCATGACATGAATGCCGCCGATTTAGCCGATCACCTAAAACAGCAAAGTCGCCAACACTACGGCTGCTTGGCCTTGGACTGGTTACGTTATTTAACGCAGCACAGCGCGCAGGTGCGACCCGTTTTCCAAAACGTACGCCAACGCTTTTTAGCCAGTTTACCACCCGAGGCTGACGGCCAAGTGCGCCGAGTTGCCGAAAAATTTGCCTTACTGGCCAGCGCAGGCCTGTTAGCCATTCAAGCCGAAGTACTCGATTGGCCAACCCAAAATGTCGAAGCCGCCTGTTTAAGCCAGCTTAACCAATGGATACTTGCCCGCGGTGGTGTGGCCGCCAATGAAGACCAACAAGCGATTCGCCAGGTGCGTAGCTTTATTGAGCAGCATGGCGAAAGCCGCTTTACGCCTAAGCAAACCGGTTACAGCAGTCAAGTACGCCAGCGTGCAGGTTGGCTTGATACTACTGGCCCACAAACTCTCTACCTGTTTTACCCAACTGGCTGGCGTGAAGCCACCGAAGGCCTAAGCCCAGATCGCGCTGCCAAAGCACTGATGGCCGCAGGCTACCTAGTCCCCGATGGCAACCGCCCACAGCGCAAAGTCAGCCTGCCCGACAACACCCGCCCACGCATGTACTGTGTTAAAGGCAGTATCTTGGATGACTAAAGAGGCGATGAATTCTGTGTAGGCTTGTCGCCTTGCAGTGAACCGCCAGTCAATATATGGACTGGGTTAAGTTTGAAGTCCATTGCAAACAAGACCGCTAGAGTACTGGCTGTGTACTTAGCTATTCGATAAAGCGTATCGACTATATCAGTGCCATTTCCAGTTTATGTTTTCGATTCACCCAATCTGGTAGAGAGCGTTCGAGCAAACGATAAAACTCTGGGCCGTGGTTGTGGTGCTCTAGGTGACACAGTTCATGAATGATCACGTACTCAATACACTCTTTCGGTGCCTTAATTAAGTCGCGGTTTAAGGTCAGCGTTCCGTTTTTCGATAGACTGCCCCAGCGCTTTTTGAGTTGCATTATTTTAATGGTTGGCTTGCTGTCATCTGAATGTTTGAACTTCTCCCAACAATCCGAAAACACCTTATTTAAATGGAAATCGGCCTTTTCTCGATACCAATCATTAAGTAGCGACTCCACATGCTCTGGTTTACCATTGGCTGACGTTACCCAAAAAAAGCCCGCTTTCAGCGCTACACCGTTGTCAGTGCCTACTGCAATTTTTAGCCGATACTTCTTACCGAGATACAAATGGCTTTCACCACTTACGTATTTGCGAGAAGGGGTTCTTGGGTCAAACTGGTCAAAGTAGCGAATTTGACGCTTGATCCACCGAGCACGCTTCTTCACCTTAGCTTCAATGGCCTCACGGTCGGTGCCTTCAGGGGCTTTCACAAAAACTGATTTATCAGGGTGAACTGATATTTCCAGCGACTTGCGTTTAGAAAAAGCCAGCTGGAAGGGGATTTCTCCCCCTCCGTATACAACCGCTAGCTTTTCAGCGCTTGCTGTTGGTATCTCGGCCTGCTTGATGGTTGACGACATCAAGAATGCCTCCGGTGCTTCGCAACCTGCATGGTTTTCTCAATGATTTCGTCCATTTGCTCTAGACTCAGGGTCACGCCGTACTGCTCTTTGACTTCGTCATAAAGAAAATCGTCAATATCATTCATCGCCGTTTTTTGAACGTCAGTATCGTCCCAAAAATCAACTTTCCAATGAGCATCAATGATTTTTTGTATCGCTAACGATGTTTGTGCCGCAATCGCATCAAGCTGAGCATCATCTAACTCGTTCAGTGTTGCCACTTGCTGAAACTGCGGCTTAATCAAACCAAAGTAGGCACACGCTTCGTCGTTCTCACGAATGCAATCAGGCATATCATCATGCTGCTTCGTGGCCACTTTGTTACGAATATCAATCACTCGGTTGAGATATTCTAAGTCTGAGATGCGCTTGGCCTTAAAGTCATCAATGGCGGCTTGGATCAGCTTCGAGAACTTCTCATAAAACGCAGGGTCTTCATCCATATTCTCCGAAATGCTGCGCTTCGTGGCGTGGGCGATGGTGTCCGCTTTTGATGCCGTGGTTTTGGTTTGATAAACCCCTTGTTCTTCTTTCACAGCGGTAAACATTTTTTCATCAAAAATATTCACGGGCTCGTTAAGCTGAGTCACCTCATTAGCCTGAATATGGGTATCCAGCAGCTTTTTAATTTTCGGCTCGTAGTCGCGATAATCAATCGCCTCGGCATAACGCAACTTAACCGCCGCCTTTAAGTTCTGAAAACGCTTTAAATCGTTTTTATAGGTTTGTAGCTTCTTCTCATCAGAGCTCATGATGAACTGCTCAGACGATAAAGCGATGGCTAAAGATTTACTGTATGCCGATAAACATTCGTAAAACTCTTCACGCAACTCGTCATCGGCCAACAACACCTCATAGGCTTCTTCGTCTTTTGAGTTTTTAACGGCTTTAAACAAATCCCATAAGTCAGAGTAACGCTGTGGCAGTTTAAACACTTCTTCGTTAATGGAGGTGAGCGTGCCTGCTAAGTCATCTTCATCAAACCCTTCAAAGGCTTCGTACATGGTTAGGGCTTTATCCAACTCGCCCAGTACGCTGGCATAGTCGATGATATAGCCAAACTCTTTACCTTCGTACAGGCGGTTAACTCGAGCGATAGCCTGTAATAGCGTGTGCTCTCGCAGGGTTCGGCATAGATACAGCACGGTGTTGCGCGGTGCATCAAAACCCGTTAACAGCTTATCCACCACAATGAGTATTTCAGGGTCATCACCGTATTTAAACTGATTGATGATTTGCTTGGTGTACTCCTCTTCAGAGCCAAAGCGCTTCATCATTTTGTCCCAGAATTTACCTACCTCATCGGTTGGTCCTTCGTCCACTTCGTCGTGACCTTCGCGGGTATCAGGGCCAGAAATCACTACCTCTGTGGTGACGGTGCCAATCTCTTGCAAAAACTGCTGGTACTTTAATGCCGCCGGTTTGCCTGGGGCAACCAACTGAGCCTTAAAGCCAGTGCCTTGCCAGTTGGCACGAAAATGCTCGCTGATATCAAAGGCGCGCATATATATCACTTGATCAGCTTTGTTTAGCATTTCAGCGCGGGCGTATTTCTTTTTAAGGTCGGCCTTTTGCTCTTTGCTTAGATCGGCGGTGTGGCGCTCAAACCAGAGGTCAATAGCCGACTGATTCTGCTCCATCTCAATATGTCGGCCTTCGTACAGCAATGGCAATACTGCTTCGTCGGCAACCGCTTGTTTAATGGTATAGTGCGGCTCAATCAGGCCACCAAATTTGGCAAAGTTATTCTTTTCTTTTTTCAGTAGTGGCGTACCGGTAAAGCCAAGAAAACAGGCATTAGGCAGCATTTGGCGCATTCGGGCCGCCAATGAGCCAAAATTGGTTCGGTGACTTTCATCGACCAATACAAAAATATCGTGCGACTCATCAACAAACTTCTCGGCTACCCAGCCTTTATCAAATTTGTGGATCAGTGTGGTGATCAAACCCACTTTGTTTTTCAGGTGCTTAACTAAGTTTCGACCAGACGTAGCACGTTCGCGGCTTAAACCACAGGCCGCAAAGGTATTACCCAGTTGTTTATCAAGATCATCCCGGTCGGTAACCAAAATGATTCGTGGATTGATAAGCTGCGGCTCTAGTGCCATAGCACGGGTGAGCATCACCATGGTGAGCGATTTACCCGAGCCTTGGGTATGCCAAATAACACCACCTTGGCGGTTTTCTTTTGAGCCATTGCCTTTATTGGTCAAACGCTTAATTCGGGCAATCGTCGCTTTAATCACAAAATATTGTTGATAGCGGGCTACTTTCTTAATGCCACCATCAAACAGGGTAAAGCGATACACCAAATCTAATAAACGCTCTGGGCGGCACAGGCTGTGAATGGCATTGTCTTGTTCCGTCACCAAGCGTTTGCCTTCTGCCTCTAGTGCATCAAAAAATGGCCGTGCGGCGGCAAACTCGCCACTGAATAGCTGTGCTTTAGTGCCTTCGCTCAAGGAGGTATTGACGCCTTTATCGACATCCTTCTCGAATAAAGAGCTTTTATCTTCCTGCTCCTTCCATACGCCCCAAAATTTCTTAGGTGTGCCTGCTGTCGCGTATTGGGCGGCGTTTTTATTCACTGCCAACACTTGCTGCACATAAGTAAACAGGCGCGGAATATAGTCATCACCTTGGTTACGAATATTTTGTGATACGGCTTGCTCTACATCCACTTTGGGCGATTTACATTCAATCACGCTAAAGGGAATACCATTGACAAACAGGACGATATCGGGGCGCACGGTATCGGTGCTGCGTGCACGCTCAACCGAGAACTCCGCCACCACATGAAAGCTATTGTTGCTTGGGTTTTTCCAATCAATGTAATTGAGGGTAAAGCTTTTTGAGTCCCCCTCAATGGTTTGCTCCATGGCTGAGCCTAAGGTGATTAAATCGTAAATCGACTCATTGGTTTTTTGCAGGCCATCAAACTTAATATTTTTGAGCTTTTGGATCGCGGTTTGAATGTTCTCTTCGCTAAACAGATACTCGCCACCTTTATAGTTAATGCGATTAATCTTTTTTAGCTGCTGACGAAGCACTCCTTCTAAAATCACATTGGCACTGCGCCCACCTCGTTCAGCCAAAGCCTGCTCTGGGGTGAGGTACTGATAACCCAAATTGATTAACTGTTGCAGGGCTGGAATTTGCGACAAGTACTTTTCGTTAAACTCAAAGCCCGAAGGCTCCGAGTTTGCTGCGTAATTGACTGGAGGTGTGCTCATGCGCTTGCCTCCTGATACATATCCTCAGCGACTGGCTGGGAACTGCTCACCTGCCACTCACCAGTAAGCAGCTTTTGCATCAGACCGCGTTTCTGGCTGCGGTATTTTTCAAGGAGTTCTTTTACTAAATCAATTTCCTTTTTAGCAATATTAAGCTTGCTGGCGATATCGTTTTGCTCTTGAATACAAGGAATCTTTACCTCTAATTTCTTCAAAGCGTTTAGCTTTAATGCTGTACGTGTACCGCCCTGAACTTCGCGCGATAAAGCTTGCCTAAATGCAGGAGAGTTCAAGAAATAATATAAGAAATCAGAGTCCATGTTTTGTTTTGGAGAAAATACACCATATGCAGGGCTAATTAAGCCTTTGTCGATGATGGTTTGTTTGTTGAATACAAATAAACCATCATCACTCATTGACCTAAATGTGAAGTCCCCACGACTCATTATCTTGTAGCCACTATTATCTTTGCTTGCTACTTGTTTAGAGAAGTAGTCCTCTTGCAGAAAAATTCCTCGGCGAGAGGAGGTTAAGCAAGGGTATAAATCAGGCGTAGTGCTTTTCTCTTTTTTCTCAACGATAAACTCACCTCATGTATTTGTGTTCCATCGTTTTGATTTAGGGTTGTTTAAAAGAAGTTGCGACTTCAGCCACTCAAACTGCTTTTCCTTAGCCGCAATTAACGCCTCCGTTTTTTCAATGGCGTTGTCCCAAAGCTTTGACGCCGATACGATAGACTTTTGTACATCTAAAGAAGGTAGAAGCACAGGGAACTGTTTAAGCTGTGTTGAATTAATGCTCGCCAAGTTCGTACTTTGCTTTGAGCAGCTAATAAAATAACGTTTTCCATAGCTACTAGCCGTTAGAATGCTTAGAAATTCAGGCAGTAAAACAGAAGCGTCGGTTCTCACAGAGAACACATGATTCTGGTGAACACATGATTCAATTTCATTATTCCAAACAGTACCACGCCCTAACTTATCGAAGTCACCTCCTTCGGTAAGTAGTACATCACCTGTTTTAAGTGTGTAACGTTCTAAGTTTTTCCGCTCGATGGAAATATGTTTAATGACCGAAAGGTCAAGGTGCCCATCTTGCACATTTGCTACTCTTAAATATGGGGCTTCGATTGGATCGGTTAGTTTTCTAGATGCACTTTTTGAAATTCCGGTTTGAATTTCTGCCACTTTCTCCAATCTTACGGTTTTCCAAGGCGATTTATTCATTGATCCCCCTCCAACTTTTTCTGCGCACGCGCCAACTGGGGAATGCCTTTTTCCGGTGTTGGTAAATCCTCTGGCATGGTGCCGCCCAGCTCTTCAATGGTGGCGCGCACTTTTGCACCCACTTCAAAATGGGTTTGGTTGGCATGGGCTTTATTGCTGACCTGATCACGCTTTAGTTTCTCTTCTGTTTGCGTGGCGCGGAACAGGTTAGCGGCAAGTTCGGTACTGCCCATATGATCGAGGATTTTCTGGCTCTTTTTTAAGCCTTTGTGCTGGTGAATGGCTTTGTTGTCTAAGCCGCCATACAAGCCTTTGTAGCCATGGTTTTGGAAAATGGCGTAGTCCAGATTAGTTTCAACACCTGCATCTTTAGCCGCAGCGGCCAGTTGCTTGTTGTGATCGGCCAATTCATTGCGCAGCATTAGGCGTTTTTGGTCTTCATTCAGTTGCTGGAATCCAGTGTCGTCTTGCAACTCTTGACGACGGGTTTGGATAGCAAAATAGGTCTGCCCATTGGCGATCACCGGCTTGCTGGCATCACCGTTTTGCACAATGAGGTAACAGGCATAACGGGACAAGGCAAACGAGTCCATTTTGCGCTGGGCACCTGAGCCAATTTCGACCATCTCGTGGATCTCCACGAAATGGTCGGCCACAGCTTGGCCACTGTTTTCACAGGCTTTTTTTGCTTTCTCTATAACCGGTAAGAAGTTACGGAACTCGGCATAGTCCAATACCTTGGCTAACTGGCGGGCCAGCCAAATTTCACCACCTTGTTCATTAATCACGCGAATACTTTCAAAACTCGTGTGTTCTGGTTGGGTAAGTTGCTTGTCACTCATCGCGCACCTCCCACCATTTTGTTGGCGTCAACAAATTGGTTGTTGTTTGTCATACTCATTCAGCCACCTCCGTTGTGTTGTTTTGCGCTTCGTTAGGCACGATATCCTTTAACAGCGCCGCCATTTTGCTGCGAACATCGGCAAGTTCGCTTTCAAGGGCTGTGATCTCGGCCTGTACCGCCACAATATCGATCTCAACTTCTTCTTCGAAGGTGTCGACGTAACGCGGGATATTCAGGTTAAAGTCGTTCTCTTTGATCTCGTCAAAAGTGGCTAAATGGGCGTATTTTTCTACCTCTTCACGGGCGGTTACCGCCGCAACAATTTTGTCCAGGTGTTCATCCAGCAGGATGTTTTGGTTTTTCCCTGCTTGGTAATGGTCTTTACCGCTGGCATCGACAAATAGCACGTCTTTGCGGTGTTCATTGGCACCGCCTTTTTCACGCGAGCGGTCAAATATCAGGATTGCCACTGGAATGCCAGTACTTGGGAACAAGTTACCGGGCAAGCCGATCACGGCATCCAGTAGGTTTTCTTCAATCAGTTGTTGACGAATACGGCCTTCGGCTGCGCCTCTAAATAGGACACCATGAGGCACCACTACGGCAATGCGGCCTTCTTTTTCAACGGCGGCTTCGACCATGTGGCTGATAAAGGCAAAGTCGGCTTTTGATTTAGGCGGTAGCCCGCGCCAGTAGCGGTTGTATCTGTCAGATTCAACGTCTTCTGAACCCCATTTGTCGAGTGAAAACGGTGGGTTGGCAACCACGTTATCAAACTTCATCAGTCTGTCATTTTCCACCAACGCTGGAGAGGTAAGGGTGTTACACCACTCGATACGAGCAGAATCTGAGCCGTGCAAGAACATATTCATACGCGCAAGCGCCCAGGTACTGCCGTTGACTTCCATGCCGTAGAGTGAGTAATTGCGGTCGCCCACTTGGCGTGCGGCTTCAATCAATAAACCGGCTGAGCCACAGGCAGGGTCACAAATACGCGCCCCCGATTTTGGTGCGGACAGACGGGCTACTAGCTCAGAGACTTTATGGGGGGTGTAGAATTCACCGGCTTTTTTACCTGCATCGGAACCAAAGCGCTCAATAAGGTAGATGTAGGTATTACCAATCACATCTTCAGACACGCGCGACGGGCTCATGTCGAGTGCGGGCTTGTTGAAGTCGTCCAGCAAGGTTTTTAGGCGGCGGTTGCGGTCTTTGGTTTTACCCAAATTGGCTTCGCTGTTGAAGTCGATGTTACGGAACACACCTTCTAACTTGGCTTTGTTCGCGGTTTCAATATGCTCTAAAACAATGTTGATCAGCTCGCCAATGTTGGGTTCGTTTTTACGCTCTAACAATGAATAGTAGTTGGCCAAAAAGGTGTCGGTAACAACGGTTTTCTTCTCTTTGGTTGCTTTGTCTTCTACTTCTTCTGTGAGTTCTACTATTGGCAGTACAAAACGCTCGCGCTCAAGCTTACGTCTGATACGGACATCGTCGTCACCGTACTGCTTTTTATATTCTGCGTAGTGATCATTCCACACATCGGAGATGTATTTTACGAACAGCATTACTAGGATGTAGTCTTTGTATTGCGCAGGGTCTACCGCGCCACGGAAAGTATCGCATGCAGCCCATGCTGCATTGTTGATGTCTTTTTGTTGAATCTTGTCGTTCATATCATTAGTCATATAAATTCCTCAAATTTGGTCAGTGTCTATAAGGCGGGGCAGGCTATACCGATAGCGCCCCGCTGGCTGTAAGTTAAAAGGTTAAGAATCGAGTACGGCTGATTGAGTCCAGGTAATTGACCGCCCAAATGGAGGGTAAATCGATGTACTGTCCTTTATGGTGTACCGTGCAATGACGTCACCTTGCTCGTTTAGCTCTTCACATTCGTATGTATCAGTATCTTGGCCCTTTCTTTGCGACCACTGGCTACTTACGATGTTGAGGGTATGCGATTCAGGTACACCTATTTTCTTTTTGTATTCATCACTCATAAGGGCTCCTATCCTTTAATGTCTTTTGGGTCGTTACCGTGGCTATCTTTGCGTTGTATCTGGCCGTCTTTGCCATGTACAACAAGCTCAGAACCTTCGCGCTTGCTTTGCTCGCGCGCCGTAGCTTCGGCCTCTCGTTTGGTGCTGTGTACGCTTGAAGCGCGTTCGGCACCGCCTTTTTTGTTCGCCCATCCATCAGGATGTGGTACGACATGTCGGGTATTGCCCTTGCTTGATGATGTATTCTTTGCCATAATTTCGGCTCCTGTTTTTTGAAATGAAACGTGGATTAAAGTTTTGCTAAAAGTGTTGCAGCACTTTTGGTTCGTTTAAGCCCAGTAGCTTTGTCTACTGGGTATTCATTGCTAAATTCATTAATATTGCGTCAGTTAACACCTCCTTTTTCTTTGCTAATGCATTCATTAGCTTCTGTTCGTTGATGGATAATTGGTAAATCTCAATGATCTTTTTCTGCACATCGAGACTAGGGACTACTATCTCCAGATCCTCAAGTGCAGGTTTGCCAATCATTCTTACCGATGTTCCTGTTGCCTTACTTTGTAATGCTGCTTGTGAAGTCGGTTGATTAATAAACCAGCATAAATACGCTGGCATAACCGAATCACTCTCAACTCGAATTCGCAACAGTGGCGCAGCGATAACAGCATCGCTCAACTCTTGGTCAATCAATGCTGCCGTATTAGTTTGACCCCTAGAGCGAAAGGCTAAGTCGTTATGTTTAACTCTGTGATGATCCTTTAAGTCCTGCATAGCAATCTGCACTAGCTCTTGGGCATTAACTCGGTTATCTTCAGTAAGATCCTTCATCTGAATAACAGAGATATTTCCATTAGCGTCTGGCTCAAGCTTTGACCTAAAAGAGTGTCCCATCTGTACAGAGGCAATTTTTTTCAAATTAACTTTCATTGTTACCTCAAATGCGTTGTAATGGCGTTTCTGCAACTTGTGAGTAAGTTTAAGCTGAGATTCTCAAGTTGTCAAATGTTTATTTTGCAAAAACGTCGTTACTGTAAAATTGTTTTTCGTGTGGCGTTTGGAAATGCTTGAATTGACCGGATACCTGGCTGTAATGAGAGGGATGAGTGGTCGTTGCCTGGTACCGACATTTATGTCGGTACCAGGTATCTTGCTGATAAAAAAGAGTTAAATATTAAGAGACATATAATCAAGCTGGTAGAGCTGTACAAGACGAAACCATCTGGAAATTCCGAATAGTTCAAAGTGAAGCCTGAGTAAAACCTAACAGAGACCGCTCTAGCCAAAAATATCGAGCTATTTGGCGCTTTTGATATTAACATCGCGTCAACAACACCCCTCCCGCTACCCGTTAGATCAGCGCCCCGCGAGGGGTTACTCGTTTTTAAGGCTTCTAATTTTTGCTACCGTAATCAGTTACGGCACCAAAATTAGCTTCCAACCACACATCATTCTCTGGCCCACAAAGGTGGTGCAGCAGCGCTAGGTTGATCTGGTGGCTGATCACGTTGCCGTTTCGTTTTTGGCTTTCTTTTTTCAAACCTCTCAGTAATAACCCTGTGCATGATTTTCCTATTTGCTCCGGCGTACTGGGCAGGCAAAAGGCGCGGTTTTGCTGTTTGGGGTGCAAGGTAGCGCGCTTTCCTGTTTTAGATAAAGGCGAAATGCACCAAAAGATACAGGCGTTGGCGGGCGTGTTTGCGAGCAATTTGTTGGTTTGGCTCGTGCCATCCTCATATATCGGTAACAAATGTGCTGGTAACAAAACTAACCCGCCTTGCGCGTGGCCTTCAACCTCAGGTAAAGGCAGCCAATACAAGTTTGGCCATTGCTCATGGCTCTGCCATTTTTCTACGATCACTTGTGCGCCAATACTATTCAGCCATTGGTGAATCGGGCAGCCTGGGTGTGCTTGTTTAACGCGTTGTAACTGAAAAGTCAGCCAGCGGGTTAAGCGTTCGGCGGCATTATCGCACTGGCTTAATGCTGGGTAGAGGGTAAATGCGCTATGCCCAACCAGTAAAGCGACCACCTGCTGTATCCATTCTCTATCCCAATCGTTAGCACTTGCCCATAACACGTCACTTATCACCTTG
>MDTG01218707.1_pt1 | contig 11330 bp, 11 predicted proteins | sample 811421 | NCBI WGS metagenome assembly MDTG01 (sample SAMN05326645, study PRJNA326480) | marine metagenome | isolation source: seawater | place: Pacific Ocean: South East | collected 2011
TTTATCTTTTAATCCAGAAGTCTCTAGACCCCCAGATATATCTATAATATCTGCTATTTTTTTAAAATTTTCAAGATCATCATTTATTTGAATGTTACCTGCTATCATTAATGGTTTATTTATCTTTACTTTATGAATAAGCTCATGATTAAAAGTCATACTTTTTTCGTATCCTTTGCTATCAAACAAATAAATATCAGTTACCTCAGAAAATAGATGATATTTTTGAACATCGTTTTCATCTTTAATAGTAAAGGCAGTAATAATCTTTTTATTGTATTTTTTTTTAATCAATTTGATTTCCTCAGGTGTACAATCATAAATTTGATAATAATCAAAAGGCAAGTGTTTAATTTTTTCTAAAATATCTTCATCAGGTTTTACTAATACTGCCACAAAATAAGATTTTTTTTTATCTAATACCAAAAGTTCATTAAGCTTTTCAATATTAACATATCTTGAACTTTTTAAAAAATTACAGATGAAACCAATAAATTTAGGTGGATAAGGATGATTGATTATAAAATTCAAAGTTTCAAGATCTGATATCCCACAAATTTTGGAACCTTTGATCATTTATTCAAGTGATCAATTAGTCTTTGAATATTATTTTTGATATTTCCGTTAATTAATGATCTACCCATTACAATTCCAGAAACTTTGTTTTTAAATGCATCATTAGGGGTTGTTACTCTTGATTGATCATTAACACTATCACCAGGTAATCTTATTCCTGGAGTTACAATAAATAATTTTTTATATCTTTTTCTGACCATTGTGGACTCACGGGAAGAACAAACTATTCCGTCACATCCAGATTTTTTAATCAGACCAGCTTGTTTTAATACCAACTTTTCCACAGATTTTGTATATCCTATTTCTTTAAGAGATTTATTATTAAGACTGGTTAAAATTGTAACACCAAGTACTTTTAAATTTTTATTAATTGATTTAGCTTTTGTTTTAATCTTTTTTAACATTTCAAGACCACCATTTGCGTGTACTGTTATATACTTACATCTTTTTAAATCTTTTAAACTTTCTATTGCAGATAAAGCTGTTTGAGGAATATCATTAATTTTTAAATCAAGCCAAAAGTCTTTATTAAAATTTTCTAAAAATTTTCTACCATTTTTAGAGTAAAAAAATTGTAACCCAAATTTAGGGATTACTTTAAGCTTATTTGTGTGTGTCTGTTTTATAATTTTTTTTATCTGACCTAGATTTGAAGTATCACAAGCAACAAAAATATTTTTATGTCTCATTGTTTAATTTTTTAAACAAATCCTTAGCCATTTTGAAGTGAATTGTTTTTTTTTCTGGGGTATTAATTTTTTCCCCTGTTTTAGGATTTCTTGAAATTCTTGCTTTCTGGATGTTGCTTGAAAAAACCCCAAAACCTCTTAACTCCACCCTCTCTCCTCTTTTAAGAGTTTGTTTTATTTCAGCAAGTATAATATTTAATATTTTTTCTAGGTCTTTTTTTTTATGAAAATTTGGATAATTTTTAGAAAGTTTTTCTAAGAGCTTTGATTTTACAACAGCCAATTTTATTCTTCTTTACTATTTATCTTCTTTGTCCTTTTTTTTTAAATCTTCAGAAAGAGATGAAAAAGGTAAATTTTTACCTGAACCTTCAGAACCGTATTTATCTAAAGCTTCTTTTTTCTCAATTTCTTCTAAAAGTTTAATACTTAAGTTAACTTTTCTTTTTTTAAAGTCTATTTCAGATATGGCACAGTCAAGTTTTTCACCACCTGTCCACCTGCTAGGGCGTGCGTCTGCAGCATTAATAGCAATATTGGATTTTTTTATTTGAAAATCCATATCACAACCCTCAGGTCTAACAATTAATCCTTTGTTATCAGTCGATATTACTTTTACTGTGATAGTTTGATTAGTGCTTTTATCTTTAAACCAATCAAACGGATCTTTCTCTGTTTGACGAAGACCAACTCTTATTTTTTGATCTGAAGATTTTATTTCTAAAACTTTTACTTTTAATTTATCACCTTTTTTATACTTCTCTAATTCTTCAGTTGCGTTATTAAGATATGTTAAGTCATTGCAATGGAGAAAAACATCAATATCTAATTCCTCAATTTTTAAAAAAAGTGAGTATTCATTTTTATTAATCACTTCACCCTCTATGATTGAGTCCACAGGATATTTTTTCTCAAAAGTTTTAAATGGATTTTCAAGAGTTAATTTGTGAGATATTGACACTCTTCTTTTCTCCTTATCAATTTCTGTGATTATACAATCAATATTGTCACCTACATTAAGAATTTTTTTTGGAGATTGATTTTTTTTAGTCCAACTAATTTCACTAGAATGAAGTAGTGTTGTTAAACCAGGCTCAAGTTCACAAAAAGCACCAAAGTCCATTAGCTTAACAACTTTAACTTTGTAAATTTTATTCAATTCGTAATTTGTAATATGATCAAAAGGGTCTGGAGATAGTTGCTTAACTGAACATCCTACTTGCAGCTTCTCCTTATCAACAGAAATTACTAATAGATCATGTTTTTCACCTATAGTAAAAACTTCATCAGGGTGGTTGACTCTAGAGTAGGATATTTCTTGAAGATGAACAAGTACATCTAATTCTCCCCCAACTTTAAAGAAACATCCAAATGAACTATATCCTTTCACTTCAGCTCCCTTAATAATATCACCCACTTTATATTTCTCTACGATTTTAGCTTTGTCTTCTTTTTTAAATGATGAAATAATCTCTTTTCTAGAAACACAAGCGTTACCTCTAATTTTATCAAGTTTTATTAAAGAAAATTTTTGAGGTTCGTTCATTAAATGACTTATGTCTTTCATAGGTTTGTCACTAATTTGTGAACCAGGTAAAAACATTAAAGAACCCGTATCAATATGTTCAACAATACATCCTCCTTTACATTTCGAGGTAATTTTACCCATTATTGGCTCATTTTTTTCATAAGCTTCTACAAGCTTATTCCAGCCTTTAATTTTTTGAGCTTTGTTAGCTGAAACTAAAACTTCTCCATTTCTATCTTCAATTTTTTCTAGAAGAACAGATATTTTTTCACCAATTTTAATTTTATCAGCTAGACCTAAACTTTTAAGCTCGTTTATATCTAAAATTGGCTCACTTTTTAGACCATCAATAAATAAAAAAACGAATTTTTCAGTAATTTTGTTAATTTTACCCTCAACAATTTTACCCTCTTCAATTTTTGTTTTAGAAAGCTGATTATTTAGAAGTTGCTCAAACTCTTTGGAGGCTGGGGTTGATAGGTTTTTATAAATTTCCATTAATTGTATATTTTTTTTAAAAGCATGATCTTTTAGTTAAATTTATAATATTAATCAAGGTCGATTTTTTTTTATTTTTTATGAAATTTTAAATATTATAAGGTTTTTCAAGCATTTTTAGAGATTTAGGACTACAATCTCTTATATAGCGAAAGTCAAATCTCTATCTTTTTAATTTCTTAATTAACTTTAAAAATGTTGGAAATGAAGTTTTTATTGACTCAGGATTATATAACTTCCAATTTCCACCCAACGTTAAAGCAGCGATTGTACTCATCATAAAGATTCTATGATCTTTTAAATAGTTTTTAATCTTAATGGTATTTTTTATTTTGATATTAGGGTTACCAAAAATTTTTATACTTGAGTTAGTTAAAATTGTTTTAATTCCCATCATATTAAGTATTTTTGATCCAAGTATTAGTCTTGGACTTTCTTTTTGATTTAATTCAGATAAATCATTAAATGATGAAATTCCTTTTGCTTTAGCCGCAACCAAAAAAATAAGAAGAAATTCATCTATAGCTTGAGAATTTAAATTTTTTGGGCAATTGATAGGTTTTATTTGCTCGGTACTTTTAATTAAAATATCTGCTACTTTTTCACCGTTATAAATTTTTTTATTTTTAAAAATTATTTTTGCACCCATTTTTTTTAAAATGGTCACAATTCCTATTCTGGAAGGATTAACATTTATATTTTTGATAATTAGTTCAGATTTTTTAGCCAATAAAGTCAAAACAATAAAAAAAGCACTTGAGCTAATATCTGAGGGAATTCTATAATTAAATCCTTTAAATTGATGCCCTCCTTTAATCTTGATTATATCAAAATACTTTTTCTTTTTTACTAAAATTGGAATTTTTAGATATCTAAAAAAAATTTCTGTATGATCCCTCGATTTTTTTGCTTTAATATAAGTTTCACCATTTGTGTTAAGCGCTGCTAACATAACACTACTTTTACATTGTGCCGACCCTTTATTTTCTAAATATTTAATTGGTTTTGGATTTTCTAATCCGGTTATCGTTATTGGTAATCCATATTCTTTTTTGTAACCAAATGAAGCTCCGAATTTTTTAAGAGGGGTTATGACTCTTGAAAAATCTCTTTTAGATAAACTTTTGTCACCAATAATTTTAATTTTGTTTTTGTAATGCACCAGAAGGCCAATAATTAATCTACCTAAAGTTCCTGAGTTACCAGCATTTAGTGTTAAATTTTTTTTGTTTTTAAAACTATTGAGGCCTGAACTTTCAATTTCACAATAATTTTTTTTTAATATTACTTTAATACCAAGTTTTTTGAGACAATTTAAAGTGCTAATTACATCATGTGATTTTAAAATATTGTAAGCTCTTGATTTACCCTTTGCTTGTGAAGCTAATAAAGCCCATCTGATTGATAAACTTTTATCTCCTTCTATCTGGATTGTTTTGATAAATGGTTTAATCTTTTTTTTGATTAAAATGGGTTTAGTCATATCAACTTAACCTAAATGAATCTCCAAAATACGCACTTTGCGCTTTACTATCTTTTACAAGCTCAGAAGGAGTTCCTTTTGCAACAATTTTACAATTAGAAAGAATTATAGCCACATCTACACAAGAAAGAAGATCTCTAGCCTGATGATCACAAATACAAACACTCAAGTTGTTTTGCATTTGTAAATTAACAATTAATTCTTTGAGCATTTTAATTGTCAAAACATCCAAAGCTGCAAAGGGCTCATCTAAAAGAAGTACTTTTGGATCACTTAACAGTGCCAAAGCAATAACAAGCTTTTTTTTTTGTCCTCCGGACAAAAATTTAGCAGGAATATTGACCGCATTTTCTAATTCAAACTGAGAAATCAACCCTTCAATTTTTGAATTTCTATTTTTAAGATTATTTATTTGAATTTCACCTATAGCTTTTAAGTTTTCTAATAATGTTAAATCATGAAAATAACCACCATATTGAGGAACATAACCAATTTTAAATTTTGATGACCTGGATGAAATAGGATAATTTATAACGTTTTCATTATTAATAATTACTGACCCATAATTTGGTTTTAACAACCCAATGATAATATTAAAAATTGTAGACTTACCAACACCGTTCGGGCCAAGCAAACCTAGAATTTGTCCTTGATTTAAATTAAAACTTATATTTTCAAGAATAATTCTTTTTTCAAATGAAAGTGAAATTTTTTCTAGTTTAATAATAGGTTTTTTTTCTTTAAATGATTTAATTCTAAATTTTTTAATTATAGCCATTTAGTTTGCCTTAAATATTTTAACCTTCTTATCATTAAACATAAAAATTTTCGAGTTTTTCGTTATTAAGTCTATTTCTACCTTATCTGCAATTAAGTGTAAGTCTAAGTTTTTATAAACTAAATTATTATAAGCTTCAACCTTACTATCTCTAAAAAAAATATCTATATTATCTGCAACAACAATATGATCCAGATAATCAAGTTTAACATTATTGTAAAATTTGGTATTAGTATCTATAATATTATATTCAGCGTTCAATGAGGTAAGATTTACCGATGTTTGATCTTTGAAATTGATAGTAGCAGATACTTTGGTCATAAAAATAATATTATTATTTTCATCTTTGAATTCACCTTTTTCTGACATGATAATATAGGAGTTTCCATTTTCGTCTTTAGATTTATATTCTACATTTTTTAAGATATTTCCTGTTGACTGGTTTATATTTTTTTCTTTATTAGAAATTTCTGTTTTATCATTTTTAATACTTGATGTTTTCTTATGAAAATATTTGTAATAAAATACTCCACATATAGTTAGTATCACCGTAATTAAAAAAATTTGAATGAGAGTCTTGGGATTCATCTACTCAATATTTGCATCAAGTAAGTGATGGATGTGAATTAAACCTAATGTTCTATTAATTTTTTTGTTATTATGGACGCATAAACTTGTAATTTTTTTTTCATTCATAATTCTTAAAGCTTTGACTGCTAAAGTTTCTTTCGAAACCGACACAGGTTTTTTTGTCATTACATCTTTGACAAAAACATTATCTAAATTTTCGGTGTGATGGCTTATTTTTCTTATGTTACCATCGGTTAATATACCTGAAGTTTGCCCTTTATTGTTTTTAGCTATTAAAACTCCTAATTTCTTATTAGTTATAACTTTAATAGCATCTTTTAAATTTTTGTTTTGATTAATAAATGGAATTTGTTTTTTAGTTACCATTAAGTCCTCAACAGTCTTTAGTTGTTTGCCTAAATTTCCTGCTGGATGTAATTTAGAAAAATCATATTTATTAAATTTCTTTTTATTTAATGCAGCTATAGCTAAAGCATCTCCCACTGCTAATTGAATACTTGTGCTTGATGTGGGTACTATGCCTAAGCCAGCTTCTTTAACTTCAGGAACTAAAATTTTTATATCTGAACCTTTGTAAAGAGATGAATTTTTTTTTGAGACAATACCGATTAATTTAATCTTATTTCTATTTGCAAATTTTATTATAGGTAAAAGTTCTTCAGATTTTCCTGAATTGCTAATAAGTATTAAAAGGTCTTTTTTTGAAATGCTACCAAGATCACCGTGTAAACAATCATTAGCAGATAAGGAAAATGCAGGACTGCCAACAGAGGACATGGTGGATGCTATTTTTGCAGCAATTAAACCACTTTTACCTACACCACATAAAATAATTTTTGAAGGACAAGAAATTATTGCATGTACCGCTTTCTCAAAGTCTTTATTAATAGATTTTTTTAAAAGCCGCAGGGCTTCGATTTTTAGATTCAAAACTTTTTGAGCAACATAAATGCTTGTCTTATTTTTTTTTAATGAGACCATATATCATCCTTAAAAAGTGCTAAATCTAGGTCTACTCGTGTTTTAAGAAATTTTAAACAATCTAAGTACAATTCAATCCTTTTTTCTCTAATTAAAATTTTATTTAATTCCTCATGGATTTTATGAAGATAAATAACATCATTAGCACAGTATTTAAGTTGAGCAGGACTTAAATCTCCACCAAAATCGGAGCTTTGAAATTGTTTACTTATATCTATATTTATAAATTCTTTAATCAGGGTTTTTAACGAATGATTGTCTGAATAAGATCTAGCAAGTTTTGATGCTATTTTAGTGTCTAAAATATTATTAGTTTCAGTTTTAAGATAGTATTTTATGTGAGCTACATCAGCTCTACCGTAATGAAAAATTTTTTTGATATTATTATTTGCTAATATTTTAACTAAATTTGGAGCTTTATAGTTTGAACGATCAAATTGCACAATATGTGCGTCTGAATTACCGGTAGAAATCTGTATAAGGCAAAGGGGGTCACGTTTGACGTTTAGACCCATAAACTCCCCATCGATTGCTATTACATTGCCTAAGTTTAAATTATCTGGTAAATCGTTTTTATGAACTTTTATTTCAGTATTCATTTTTAAATATATATATATGAAAGCAAAAAATTGTCTAATTTTTGGTGGGAGTGGTCAAATTGGGCGCCATCTAATAAGAAAACTTACAAAGAATGGATTTAGAGTAACTGTAGTAACAAGAAATATTCATCAAAAGGGTTATATAATTAAAACCCAAGGTAATGCAGGATATATTGAAATTGTTGAGGCAAATATTTTCGATGAAAAAAAAATTAGAGAACTTTTCGAAAATGCAGAAATTTGTATAAATTTAATTGGTATTTTATTTGAGAATTCAAAAAATTCATTTAAGAACATTCATTCTGTTTTCCCATCTATTTTAGCTAAACTTTGCAAAGAATATAACATTAAAAACTTTATTCACATTTCTGCCTTAGGAATAAATGATGCTTTTGACTCCAAGTATGCTCAAAGTAAGCTTGAAGGTGAAAAGAATATTCTTAATTATTTTCCTAATGCAACCATTTTAAGGCCTTCAATCGTATATTCTGTAGATGATAATTTTACAACAAATTTTATGACCCTTTTAAATAGATTACCTTTTTTCCCACTTTATTATTCTGGGAAAACAAAGTTCATGCCAATACATTGTTCCGATTTAATAGATACTATTTTTTATGTAATGACAAAAAGAATTGATTCTCAAATTATTGAATGTGTTGGACCTGAGGTAATTACTTTTGAGCAAATATTAAAAAAATTACTTCAGTTAATTGATAAAAAAAGACTTTTAATACCTATCCCATTTTTTTTCGCCAATTTGTCAGCTCGTTTTTTTCAACTGTTACCAAAACCTCTTTTAACACAAGATCAGTTAAAACTTTTAAAATATGATAATATTTTATCAAATAAATATAAGTCAAATTCTGATATTGGGATACCTAGTAAAAAATTTTTTGACCAAGAAGTAAAAAAATACTGCTATATGTGGAAAGAGGGTGGTGAGTTTAACACTTCAAAATATGAATCTGAGTGATCTAAAAATTAGTTAAGTCTAAGATTGCATTTTAAAATTTATCTAAGCAGACTTAATTTTTTTAGTAATTATGTTTGGCATATCTTCTTTTTCTACAACCTCATCCTTTTTACCTTTTGGCTGATATGCATACAGAAGATGTAATTTACAATAAGAAAAATCTTTAAGTGAAGTTCGTCCACAAAAATAAAATGAAATTTCATCAGGATGGCCTATCGGCCATTTACAAGAATTTTCATCTAATTCTTCTAATTGTTTTGGATTTTCTGGTTCAAAATCTTTTTCTATAATTAATGATTTAAATTTACTTCTTCTTCCTTTTTTAGACTTAATACTTTTATCGACTTGAGAACTTTCAAAAATTTTATTTGAAGTTGCGGATCTTGTTTTAATTTTTGCTGAAAGATTAAGCCTATGAGCTTTACCAATAACAGCGTTTCTGCTAATGCCACCAATTATTTCTGCTATTTGGCTTGCTGTATTTCCTTTACCCCATAATTCTTTTAATTTATTGACTTTTTCCTCAGTCCAACTCATATTTTACCATATAATGTGTTTGTTGTTATTAAAAGCACAATATACAGCTATAATTAATAAATTAACAAGATACTTTAGTTAGTTATGCACAGTTTTAAAAAAAATAATCTTTTATTAAATACAATCGGTACTTGCATCAAAATATTTTAATTTATAGAAGTTAAAAAAATGAGTTACCTTGCAAAAAATTACAATAGAAAAAAATTATCTTTCCTTAAAGGTAAAGGTAGTTTTTTATATGCAACTAGTGGAACGAAGTATTTAGATTTTGTCCAAGGTATTGCTGTTAATTCATTGGGTCATGCCCATCCAAAACTAGTCAAAACAATTAAAAAACAATCAAAGAAACTATGGCACGTTTCTAATGCATTTACAATTCCTGAGGGAGAAGAGTTGGCTAAAAAGATAGTAAAAAAAACTTTTGCTGATTTTATCATTTTTCAAAATAGTGGAGCAGAGGCTACAGAGGCAGCGATTAAAGTAGCTAGAAGATATTTTTACTCAATTGGAAAACCTAATAAAAACAGAATTATTTGTATTAAAAACTCATTTCATGGAAGAACATTAGCAACGATCTTTGCAAGTGGCTCAAAAAAAATGACAGAAGGATTTGGGCCAAAAGTACAGGGATTTGACCACTTTAATTTTGGGGATCATAATAAACTAAAAAAGCTAATTTCCAAAAATACTGCTGCAATAATGATTGAAACTATCATGGGCGAGGGGGGAATAAAAGTAATACCAGATTGGTGTTTAAAGGGACTTAGAAAATTATGTGATAAAAAGAATATTTTATTAATTTTGGATGAGGTCCAATGTGGTGTAGGTAGAACAGGAGATTTTTTTGCATTTGAAAAATCAAAAGTAAAACCGGACATTGTCCCGATTGCAAAAGGAATTGGAGGTGGTTTTCCTTTAGGAGCTGTCTTAATGAATAAAAAAGTTGCTTCAGGAATGACAGCGGGAACACATGGTTCAACTTTCGGAGGTAATCCTTTAGCTATGTCTATTGGTAATACTATAATGGACACAGTTTCTAATAAGAAGTTTTTAAAAAATGTTAAAAATTTATCAAAATATTTTCTTTATCATCTAAATCTAATTAAAGAAAAATATCCTAATATAATTAAAGAGATCAGAGGAAGAGGTCTATTAATAGGAATTCAGCTGCAAACAGATCAAACAAAATTTATCAAAAAACTGATTGATAATAAACTTCTCACTATTCGTGCTGCTGAAAATGTTGTTCGTATTTTACCTCCGTTGAATGTAAAAAAAAGTGAATTAGATAAAGCTTTACAGATTATAAATAAAGTCTGTGCAGAGTTAAAGTAAAATGAAACATTTTATAAATTTAAAAGATATTTCAAGTAAAGATCTTAAAAAGATTCTAAGTGATGCAAAAAAAAGAAAAAGTGCTAGAAGAAAACTTGATAATCTTGATATTGATAAAGGAGCACCATTAAAAGGAAAATTATTAATACAAATGTTTGAAAAATCTAGTCTTAGAACCAGACTAAGTTTTTATTTAGCAATTAAACAGCTTGGCGGAAGTGCGTTAACACTCAGACCAGATGAACTACATTTGTCTAAAGGTGGTGAAAGCATCGAGGATACAGCCAAAATTTTATCTAATTTTGGTAATGCCTTTATGCTTAGAACAGATAGTGATAAAAAATTAGAAGAATTTAGAAAATATTTGTCAATACCAATTATCAACGGATTGAGTCCTAGCTCACATGCTACTCAAATTTTATCTGATGTTTTTACTATTGAAGAAATTAAAAAAAAACCAATATCAAAATTAAGCATAAGCTGGATTGGAGATTCTAATAATGTTTTAAATAGTCTTATTGCAGCATCAATTAAATTTTCATTTAAATTACACATCGGCTGCCCGAAAAAATATCAACCTAATAAAGATATTTTAGATTATATAAATAAGAATAAAAATAAAATTTCTTTCTATGATAATGCAAAAATGGCAGCAACTAGCGCTGATGTTATTTTTTCAGATAAAGTAATATCTATGAATGATAAAGTTAATAAGATTAAAAAATTAAATCATTTTAAAAAATTTAGAATTGATAAAAA
>MDTG01394673.1_pt1 | contig 11330 bp, 4 predicted proteins | sample 811421 | NCBI WGS metagenome assembly MDTG01 (sample SAMN05326645, study PRJNA326480) | marine metagenome | isolation source: seawater | place: Pacific Ocean: South East | collected 2011
CGCCTCAAGACCAAAGCTTTTATACTTTTGAGCATTTTGCTCAACTAATTCTTTTACGTGCGCCAACACCAATATTTTTTGTTTAGCAATACGCGCAAGTTCAGCTATCACTAAACTTTTACCCGCCCCCGTAGGCAACACAATAACGGCAGGTTCGTTAGTTTTTCTAAAGTGTAAAACGGTGCGTTCAACCGCTTCGCTCTGGTAGGGTCTAAGGATGTAGGTCATAAATAGCTGGATACAATGGAGGTGAGGATAAGCTTAACAAAAAATAAATATTAACTCTCTGGTATTTAAAACTAAAAGTGCCAGCAACTGTATACTGGCACATATTTATTGGTCAAAGTAATTAAAGTATATTAATAAATCAACATATCTTTATGTTACTTGCCAATGTATTTATCTAAGAATAAGAGCATTTCTGTCCAACGCTCAATATTATTTTCTGGTTTATAAAAACCATGTCCTTCGCCACTTTTCATCATCCATTGGTAAGTAAAGTTCCGCTTTTTCAACTCATCCCTTAGCTTAAATGCATGCTCTTTAGGAACCCTAACATCCTCTTCACCTTGAATAATAAAAATAGGGACTTTAATTTTATCTACATTATGTACTGGCGATTGAGCTATTCTTGCTTCACCCTTTGGTAAAACTCTATCTAAATAGTTGATTCCTGAATCATTTTCTTTAATATCACCTTCGGTGTACATTAAATCTAAATCATAAACACCAACAAACCCAATTGAACATTTATATAAATCAGGTTCTCTAATTACACTTTGTAAAGCAGCGTAGCCACCATAAGAACCACCGTATACACACATTCTATCAGAATCAATGGTGCCATTTTTAACTAAATGCTGTGTTCCATCAGTCATATCATCGATCATAGTAGTTCCCCAGTTTTGAAAACCACTCACCAAAAACTCTCGTCCATAGCCACCTGAACCACGATAGTTAGGCTGAAGCACTGCATAACCATGTGCAGCTAATACTTTTGCATCTGAGTTTAAATTTGCAATAGAGTCACTGATACCATGGGGGCCACCATGAGGCATCAATATAAATGGTAAGTTTTTAGCTTCACCTGATGGTAAAGTTAATAAGCCGGTGATTAAGTTTCCATCACGGTTTTTATAGGTAATAATTTGAGTGCGAGGCACTAATGACTTTTTAAGCCAAGGTTTACTAGCTGTCAATGCTGAAAGCTTACGCTTTTTATTATCAAAAAGATAATATTTTGCCGGGTTATTCGCTGATGAAACACTCAATATCATTGTTTCATTATTTTTTGTAGACGAAGTAACTCTGACCACTTGATCTTTAAATGTACCCATCAAACTTTTAACTAAAGCTTGGCTTTCAGGATTTTTTGAACCATCAAGATATACTGACCCTATGTCTTTATATTCATACATACCAGCAATAACTTCGCCTAACTTTCCGTGTTCGTTAAAACCAAATATAGGATTTAGATCAGCCTCATTATGAGCAGCAAGAACAACATGTTTCTTTGTTTTAATATTAAAAGTAGCGATTGCTTTAGTATCAGTTTCTAAGTCACTTAAACCAACTAGAGTTTCATCATCAATAAACTTAATTGCGGAAAAGCCGCCTTCAAATTGTTCGCTTTCATGAATAACCTTCCATTCATCATCAACACTTACTCTAGCCATTAATACAGCTTTATTGTTTTTATTAGGGTTAACGCCCTGCGCAGCAAGTGCATCTCCGTCATCATTCGTAAATACTGAAACATTACTGCCTTTAAACACACGCATTGGAACTCGACCAACTCCACGTTTTCGGCCAGTGGTGACTTTCATTCTGTATAAATCAAGGTAAGGTTCAGCAGCAGTCCATTCTACACTATAAATTAATACCTGATTTGGCTCAGAAGGTAGGGAATCTATAATTGATGAGAAACGAATATCGCCAGACTTTGCCCTAGGACCTGTTAATATTATTTTCTTACCACCATCAGCATCCATCGCAATTAGTTCGCCTGTTGGTCTAGGTTGCTCGAATGAGCCAACCTCTCTGGCCATAGTTAGTAATAGACGTTCGTCATTTAACCATGAGAATGAACTAACAGACTCATCCCCTTTTCCCCTAGTTACAGAAATTATTTTATTTTTAGTCAGGTCTAAAACCGTTAAGCTAATAATTCCTTCATCATTACGTGAAGTAGATGCTAAATATTCTCCCGTAGGAGAGATTTTAATATCAATAAATTGAGAGTGTTTTGCGTAGGCTGATAAGATTGCTTCATCAACTTTTCCCGCATTTACGACAAAGCTTGAAAACAAAGCTAGTAGAAAAAACAAGCGATACATTTATTCAATCCTTAAAATAAAAAAAGCTCTCAAATTGAGAGCTTTATTGTGCATTCAAATATTAGAAGTTGTAGGTTACGTTCGCAAAGAAACGACGACCTATTCTGTCATATTGTGAATATAGTGCGGCATTACCAACGTTGAGTGTACCACTTGCTGATAAAATTGGTGGCTCTTTATCGAACAAGTTAGCTATACCAGCAGTAACTTTTAAGCCCATATCAGTGTTAACTGTACCTGATAGAGCATGGTATGTTACCCACTTAGTATCACGAGTTGTATATACTGTTTCACCACGGTAAGTAGTTTCTTTCGAATCGTTGTAGTATTCGTAATCGTTGGTTGAATCTACGTAACGAGTCGTCCAAGTTAAGCTGTAGTCATCTTTAGAATATGCTAAAGAAACATTGCCAGTGTGCTTAGGCTCACCTAACTCACCTACGTAGTTATTTTCTTCACTATCTTCGAATAACTTATATTTACGTTCAATTTGCATTGTATGCTCTAAACGCATGCGAAGTGAACCAAAGTCGAAGTCATCTTGGTATGTAAAGTTATAATCTACGCCACGTGCAATTTGACTTGCGACGTTAACGTAACCGCTTCTAACTTCATCAATACCATAGTCGTTATTATCACCGTTTCGGCGAGTAAATAAGTCACAAAGAGGCTCATTTGCAAAGTCTTTTGAGTCGTAACATCTACCAGTAATTTGGCTACCTGAAAGGCTTGTAACTTCGTCTGAAATTACGATGTCGTAGTAATCAATTGACGCAGCAAAAGTGTCTTCTGGGCTTCTCCAAACGATACCAATATTTTCATTGATTGCAGTTTCAGCTTTAAGTCGACCTGCACCACCGCTTGTGTAGATAATTGCAGAGCTACCGCCAGCAGTATAATCTGCTGGTACACCATCAGCTTGACAGTTGCTAGCAACTGTATCAGTAATATTACCTGCAGCTTGTTCACTTGCCCAATCTAAACATGGATCTATTGATAGCTGACCATTAAAGCCACTTTGATCTGCTAGGAACAATTCAAACAAAGCTGGTGAACGGAAAGAAGAACCACGGTTAGCACGAACACTTAAGCCGTCATATATAACCCAATTTAAACCTAGTTTAAATGTTGTATCGTTACCGTAAGTAGAAACGTCAGTCCAACGCGCTGAAGCTGTTAGATCTAATGAATCAACATAGTCCATACCGCTTAACAATGGAACTTTAAACTCGGCATAAACTGCACGAGATATTTGTGAACCTGCAGTTTTACCAGCGCCAGATAATCCCCAAGAATTACCGTTAATTGTATTCTCTCCTGGCGTGTCATCAATTTCGTCTTTTTGAATTGAGATACCAAACGCAGTCGCAATTGTTCCAGCCGGAACCTCCATTACGTCCCCAGTCATGTAAGCTTCAAAAGTTTGTTGCTTATAAATGGTGTTTCCTACATCTTCACCAAAAATAAAATCTCTTACTTCATCTGAAGGATTACCATATAAAAATTGTGGATCAGTCCACGGTAAATCTACACATGTTTTTTGAGAAAATTCAGTAACTTCACCATTACACGAAGTTCCGTTGGCAGTATTTTCTTGAGCCATGACCAAAGAGTCACGGTAGAAGATGTCATTCTTATATTCACCATCATTGTAGCTATTTTGGTAGGAAACATCCCAGTCCCAAAAACCTAAGCTACCTGAAGCACCAACTACAACACGTGTGTAGTCAACAGTTGTGTCTGAAGAGTAGTGGTCAGATAATGCAACTGGTAAAAATAAAGCGTCTCCATCAAAACCATCAAACTGACCTGCAGGTATAACACCTACATCTGCAGTCCAGAATTGACGATAGCCTTGGGTTGTAGTGTTTCGAGAACTATGAATGAACTCAGCGTAAGCTGTAATATCATCTGTAATTTGATAGTCACCTAATGCATATACAGACCAAACTTTATTTTCTGGGTTCATCGTTTCTTCGTCACGGAAAGGATGATCCATATTCCACCAACCATCACTTTCTTTGTCGTAAGAAACCGGATACCAACCATCTGGAGTAGTTAAATCGCCAGGCTGAGATGCTGTAGTATTGTAGCTGTCATAGTTATTTTCAGCAAAGAAACCGTCATAATCGTAAGCAAGTTGAGGACCGCTGCCAACAATATTAGATGCACCTGCGCCGTATACCCACAAACCGTAACCAGTTTCATTACAATGTGCTTTACCTGTGCGAGGATCGATTGGATCAGCTGATGTACCATCAGCATTTAATAAAAGGCGCTCTGAACAAGCTAAGAAGTCACGATCACCACGTTTCAATTCTTTAGTGATTTTATAATCGGCTGTAACACGGAAGGAGCCCTTACTGAATTCTTCACCATAGGAGAAGTTAACACGTTGCTCTTCACCGCCAGACTCAAAAGGTTGGCTTATATCAACAGTAACTGTTTTAGAGTCGCCTTTTTTGGTGATGATATTAATTACACCAGCAACCGCATCTGAACCATATAATGATGATGCACCATCTTTTAATATTTCAACACGCTCAACAGTTGAAAGAGGTATTGTATTTAAATCAAAGCCAGATACTTCACCACGGGTACCAGCAGGACCTGCACGACGGCCATTTAAAAGGATAAGAGTACGAGAAGCCCCTAAACCACGCAGTGAAACTGTTTCTGTACCTTTACCACCAGCAGTTACATAACCAACACTCAACGCTGAAGTGATTTGGTTAGAACCAGCCGCAGCGGTACTTGTTCTCAGTAAATCACCAAGTGTTTTAATACCTTCATTCTCGGCATCTTCAACCGAAATGATATCGATAGGAACTTCACTGGCAAAACTATCAGTACGAATACGTGAGCCTGTAACTTGGATACGCTCTACTTTTTCTGCTTTTTCTTCTTCTGCAGCAAATGTGCTTGCTGAAAAAGCAGCTGTAGAAACTGCACCAAAAGCAATCGCTAAGCGAACAGCTTTTGAAACTTTATTATTTAACATGTGATTCTCCCTAGAACACTATTATATTTTTATTATTTAACAAGATGTTTATAAACTTGCTAAGTTCCTATAATAATCCTAGAAGAATATAAAGGTCAACAGAGCATTAACAATATACACAACTAATTTAATCTCTTAACGTACATCCGCAACCATATAATCAACTTATTAACATGCGTCAGTAGCAATTTATTTCATTTTATTATGTCCAAACTCACTACCATCAAAATTTTTTCCGCCCCTATAGGCAACAAAATAACAGCAGGTTTATTAGTTTCCTAAAGTATAAACGTTGCGTTCAACCGCTTCTTGTTGGTACGGTATATGGACTTCCCATGGTTTACCAGACACCAGTAAATTACATTGTAATTTCTAATGTGGAGTGTTTTATGGGCAAAGACAAACGTTATACCCAAGAATTCAAAATTGAAGTGATTAAGCAAATAAAAGCACGTAGTTATTCAACTTGTTAGGTTTAAAAAAAAGCTAGGTCTTACTAAAAGTCATATCACGAGCGAACTCAGTTATCAGATAAACCCAAACAGATTAGAGTGTAAATGAGCAATTAAAAGGATCTAAACTTGCGGCAGCTTTATAGCTATGACGCGATATGCCCGATACTTTATAGATTTTTTATACGTTTTAAGCTGCTTTGAGTTTAATGATTGGGTTGTTAGTGTGTAGTATCAGAGTTACCTCTTATATTTTTTGATCTAAAGATCTGATAACCATATAGAAAGCTCCTCGAGTTTCTCGATACAGTTTTTAACCAAGGCTGAAACACTTAGCTATAAACGTTTACATAATAAATGCCTCTCATTTTATCTTTTCTATCCCCTTATAAAGACAAGTGAAAAGGGCTTGTTGTCGAATCAACCTTTTATTGGTATTAGTTCGTTGATGCATGCTGACGACCATAATGAGACACACTGGTTTGCTGCAATGCTACATCTAAACATTCTGCCTGAAGGCTATATTTCCTCCGTGAACTCGGGGCTGTTCGCGACTTAATGCGTAAAAAATAAAATCGCTCATAACTAGTGATTTATTATTAGCCCAAATCATTACATACGATATCTTGGGTACAAGCTCAGTAGCAACAAAATTAAACAAATGGCCGCGGATGTTGAACAGGTAAACACAAGCTTTTAGCTCAATGAATACAGAACTAGCGGTCATTTCTAACCCCTTGTTAACACGCTGTGATCAACAGTAAATCAATACAATAGAGAGTGCCATATTATAACAAACATCGCTCCCCCCTGAGTTTATAAGCCTAACCAGTATCGATGGGATTGGGTAAACGTTAGTACTGAACATTATGTTAGAGACAGGCACTATTAAACGTTTTGATAGCCTAGGTAATTTCTCCTCCTATTGTCGCTGCGTTAAAGGTTAAAAAAACAGTAATGGGAAGAAGAAAGGCGCTACAAATCAAAAGAATGGTAATCGTTACTTAGCGTGGGCGTTTACTGAGGCCGCTAACTTTACCATTCAGTGTAATCTAACAAGCAAAAAATATTACCAACGCAAATTGGCTATAACGGATCAATATATCGCAATTAAAACGGTTATGCATAAGCTTACAAGAGCGTGTTAACACATGCTGAAAGACTATTTCCCATTTGATGAACACAAGGCTTTTTCTTAACGGATATACAACGAGTTAGGTTAAAATGCTGAGTTAAAAACTGGGTTGGTAAAAGCATCAGATTTGATTGTTCCTGCAGGTTAACCGCTCACATTTTTAAATGTTGGTATCTCTAATGTCTGAGCCATAAAGGATTTGTTATGTGAAAGCATATACCATGGATTTGCTGTAGCGCAGTGTAAAACATAACCAGAAACTTGACTGGTATTGGTACTAAATCATGACTTGATCGAAAGCCAAAGACCTTAATTAATCATCAAAAATGCTTAAATAAAACGCCTTAGTTCATATGGGTAACCGGAGTATATTCACACCAATCGACGCCATTACTAGGTGCGTAGTCATATTTAAATTGAGTCAAAAATTAGCAACACTTGGTTTTTTAATAAAAAGATAAAGAAAGCACAGCTGCCTGCTTGACCTAAATTTCTAATTATCGACACCTTTACCAAAACGGATAACTCTCACTTTTTAAGTTAAGGTGTCAGATCTTGTCAGGATTGATACACCTTACAAATGCTTAAAAATCAAGCTAAAGCTTATTGCTTACAAAATTATATAAACAAAAGATCATGATATTATTTATTGTCTTGGTAAATATTCCCCCTTTTATTGATTTCTCTCATTGCCTCTTGATTTTTTCTGCGTTGTTCCTCTGCCAACTCTTTGGACATGCATTTGCGCTTTTTAATATTACTTCCAGTCACAGCAATATTCTCACAAACCATATCATCATTCTTGGCTAATGCATCTTTACTGATTGAAGTACAACCTGTTAAAACTAATAATCCAATACTTAATAAGCTAAATGTTATTTTCATTTTATTATCCTTAATATATAAAAAGCGCTGATGCAAAGCATCAGCGCTGAATGTTATATTTAATCAAACTCTAAGCTTAAAACTTAGCGTTAAGAGTTAAATACAAATGACGACCAGTTGTATTATAAGTACGTGGGTCAGTATTATCGTTAAAGCCTGTTGCAGCGTACGGAGGATCTTCATCAAATACGTTGTTAACACCAACAGTAGCTGTGTAGTTATCTAAGAAGTAACTAAAGCGAACATTATGAATTACTTGAGAATCAATCGTTCTAATTACATCGTAAGAATCAAGAGCGCCATTAACAGTGACTGCTTGAGTTCTGAATGAAGGATTAACATCAGCAAGATCTTCAGGGTCAATATTCGTAAAGTTTTCTTCAACTTCACCAATATAACGAAGTGCATAAGTTGCAGACCAGTTATCTTGAGACAATGTTAAATTTAGATTAGTCTTCCACTCAGGGAAGTTACCATCACCACTATTACGGCGATAATAGCCAGCATTCTGTAGTGTAGAACCATCAGCTTGAGTGATTGTGTAATCATCGTAGTAAGTTGCATCTAAACTAGCTGACAACGCACCAAATGAAGTATCTGTTGCATAAGCTACGTTGAAATCATAACCAGACGATTCAACACCACCTACATTTACGTTTCGGTCATCAATATCACTTGAGTTACCGGCTAAAACACCTGATGTGTAACGCGTAATTTGATCACAGTAAGTTCCAGACTCAGCACATTTGTTTAGTATTAATTGCTCACCAACAGTGCTAATTGCATTTTCTAACTCAATATCCCAATAATCAATTGTGAAAGATAAACCGTCAAAGAAATCAGGGCTATATACTAAACCAACAGTAAAGATATCAGCTTCCTCTGGCTGTAGATCAGGATTACCACCACGCGTAGAAGATAATTGATCACCAATAGGTTCAAAACCAGCGGCAGGAACACCATCAGCGATACAGAAAGATGTCGGATTAGTTGCACATGGATCAGAAACTTCAGGGCTATTATCAGATGCACCAGAGAATAAATCAGACGTTGAAGGTGCTCTAAATGCAGTTGAAGATGTACCTCGGAACATTAGGCCATCCATTGGAGACCACTTAATACCCACTTTGTGGTTTGTAGTATCACCAAACGTATCGTAATCAGAATAACGTATAGCTAAATCTAATTCTAATACTTTAGCTAACGGTGCGTCATATAATAAAGGAACGTTAAATTCGGCATAGGCCTCATCTACAGTGTAACTACCCGATGTTTCCTGACGAGACGAGCCTGAAGTAATACCAAGCGCAATTAATGCGTCTGGGAAGTCCCCACCCTTTTCTTCTCTGTGTTCAACACCAAATGCCATACCTAAGCTACCAGCAGGAAGCTCAAATGCACTACCAAATACGCTACCACTAATAATTTGCTGTTCATTTGAACCAAAATCATGAGCCTCAAATGTAATGAAATCTAGCATCTCTTGACTAACTTGTGAATCAGTACCTGGAATACCAAATACATTTAAAGAAGTACAACCTGCGATAGGATTATCAACTGTGCCACATACGATGCTACCATCTGTGTCTTGGAAAGAAGGACCTACAGCTTGAGCAACTTTATCGAAGTTTACACCACCTTCACGTTTAGTTGTTGAGTCGCTGGTACCGAAGATGTATGACACCTCATAGCCCCAATCGTCATTGATGTCACCTTCAAACCCAAGAACAGCACGAACAGTATCTACACGGAATTGTGTATCACGACCGCCTGTTTCAACCATACGACGACGCCAGTCTGAAATTTCTACACTGTTACCATTTCTATCTTTTGGACCAAACTGCTGGTTATAGTAGTTATCTGCAGAGTAATTTGCATTAGTCACACCAAAGAAAGCTAAAGGTGCAAGCGGTAATGGTGCAAGCTTAGTGTCTGAAACGCGACGATTTAAACTAAGCTCAGAGAAAAAACGAGCATGATCGTTAAATTCATAATTGCTTTGCACAAATATACCATAGCGTTCAGCAGGCGTAAGGTGGAAGTTTACAGGGGCAAAGTTATAGGCATCTTTATCACCATTCCAACAGTCATAACCTGTTGGGTTAGCAAAATCACTTGGATCAGATTGACCAGGGCCATTTGCTGCACCATGTGTAAATGAAGAACAGTCTTCACCAGCAATCGTTCCGTCAATACCATTATAAAGACCCCATGGTGTAGCTGAAGAACCACCTTTAGAAAGTTCTCCACTAGCGTCCATGTCTAATGAAAATTTAGACCAATCACGATCACCTGAAGACTGAGAACCCTGCTGTATATAATAGGCACTTGCTACAACGCCGCCTTTATCATTTGTAAAACCTACTGTAAAATCATAGCTTTTAGTTTCACCGTCACCGCCGTGAGTAGAAGCATCATAACTTGCTGTTGCTTCAAAGCCTTCAAAATCGTCACGTGTTATAACGTTAACAACACCGCCAATTGCATCAGAACCATAGATAGCAGATGCACCATCTTTAAGGACTTCAACGCGTTTAATAATTGCCGTTGGGATTGTACTTAGATCCACAGAAGAGTTTGCGCCGCTTCCTAATGCAACCATACGACGACCATTAAGTAGTACAAGTGTTCTGGAAGAACCTAAACCGCGTAATGAAACACGAACAGCACCAGAGCCGCCATTATTAACGGCTGTATTTGTACCAGCACCAGCTACAGAAGGAATTTCTTGAAGAATATCACCAACATTACCAATACCAGAAGCGACAAGATCGTCGCGAGATATAATTTGAACAGGGTTGGCACCTTCCATATCTGTTCTTTTGATACGTGAACCCGTAACTTCGATTCTTTCAACTTTTTCTGCACCTTCAGAAGCAAAACTGCTTGCAGAAAATGCAGCTGTTGATGCTGCGCCAAAAGCAATTGCTAAGCGAACTGCTTTTGAGACTTTATTATTTAACATTTGATTCTCCCTAGAATACCATTGTATTTTTTATATTTAACAAATCATCAATACTTGCTGATGTAGATTTGATGACCATATTCCCATGGTAATCCTTTTAACAAGCAGCGGTCAACATATAATTAACACAAAAAACACCAAAAAAAAACAAAGTAAACAATAGCACCATAGAAATTAACAGCTATATATACCTTATAAAAAAGTAACTTAATTAACATCTGAGGCGATTTGCAAAAACTATTTTACAAATAACAATAAACAACCACTTAATTATTATAAAATTATAGGCCTCTTACTGTTTGCTAAAACAACGAAGCTTGAGTAGATTCAGATGTTGTGTTTAATGCGCTTAATATCATTTGCGCAACAGGGTCGAGTTGTCTTTGAATGTACAGCGGGTAGTTCAGAGTGTTTTTACCGGTATAAAGCTCAGCGCCGGATACTGCGTAAACATATTCGATTACTTGTCCGCGTTTTATTTCAAACTCAGGATGGCTCGCTTTGTGTTTTTTAACTGCTTGAACGTGAGGTGGGATATTTTTAATATAATCGCTCA
>MDTG01000467.1_pt1 | contig 11329 bp, 11 predicted proteins | sample 811421 | NCBI WGS metagenome assembly MDTG01 (sample SAMN05326645, study PRJNA326480) | marine metagenome | isolation source: seawater | place: Pacific Ocean: South East | collected 2011
ATTGCTGTTTTATGTATCACTAACTATAAGTAACAAAAATTTTAAAATATAGTTATCAATAAATATTGCTAATTATTTCCTGTCAACAATTGTTGCTGCCCACTCTGCGTCAGCCATCTTTTTATTATCAACATAAGCTTCCCCTTTATATTTCCAAACTCTTCCATGAGATCTAATTGCTTCTATATTAAGTTTTAACTTACAATCTGGAACAACAGGGTTTCTAAATCTTGCTTTTTCAATCGTCATTAAAAAAACTAATTTATTTTCATATGTAGACTTGTCTATACCGCTAGCAGTCAAAGCTGCTGCAGCTTGACCAAATGCTTCAACAATAAGAACTCCAGGCATAACAGGCTCTCCTGGGAAATGACCTTGGACAAAGAAACTATCTTTTTTTACATTAACAATTGCAGTAGCTGAATGTAATTTTTTAATATTTATAAGTTCATCAATTAAAAGCATAGGTTCTCTATGTGGTAGCAATACCTTTATTTGATCTTTATTTAAATTTTCAGTCATAGTTATTTGTTTTCCATAATAAATTTTTTTATTTCTTTGGCAGGATAACCCATTACCTTTGTGTTATCAGGTATATTTTTAATAACACCACTGCCACCACCAATTTTTACATTATTGCCAATCTTAAGATGTCCAGATATACCTGCTTGTCCACCAATTATTACATTATTTCCAATCTTTGAACTTCCGGCAAAACCTACTTGGCCTGTTATTATACAATTTTTTCCAATCTGAACATTGTGAGCTACATGAACTTGGTTGTCTAGAAAAGAATTATCACCGATTACAGTATTTGAAAGGGAACCTCTGTCTATTGTATTATTGCATCCTATTTCAACATTATTACCAATGAGTACCATTCCTATGTGTGGATATTTTATATTTTTATTTTTAGTTGGAAAAAAACCAAATCCTTTTTTTCCTATTATTGCACCATCTAATATAGATACATTATTTCCAATTAACGTTTTTTTAATAATTACATTAGAACCTATATTGCAATTATTTCCAATTTTAACGTAACTTTCAATTATTGAGTTATGTCCAATTGTAGAATTTTTTCCAATTTTCACATTTTCACCAAGTAGAACATTTGATCCAAATTTAACATTTTTAAAATTTTTTTTATCTATTTGACTTGAATAATTATCTTCAAATTGTTCATTAAGTGAATTTGGATAAATTAATTCAGTAACTTTTGCAACACCAACTAAAATATTTTCAACAATAAGTATAACTTTTGATTTTGGAACAAATTGAGAAAGACTTGAATTGGTTAATATTATGTTTGATTTTGTTTTTTTTAAAAGATCTTTATATCTAGAAGTATGAAAAAAGGTAATATCATTACTTTTTGCATTATCTAATGTTGAAATATCATTAATTTTAATATTCTTAAACTTTGTTTTTTTTTTGATTTTCAAGATTTCTAATACATCATATAAATGGATTTTTTTTCTTTTGTTAAAAAAAGGATTTGCGAACTTCATTTTAAAAATCAATTTTATTTAATTTTTTATTTAATAAATCCATTATTTGCATGGTAATTTCTAGTTTTTTTTTTGCTACAACAATATTTTTTTTTGGGAATACAATTGTTATTGAATTTTCTTCTACATAACTGGAGATTATAGGATTCAATGAATCTAACACGATTTTAGTATATTTTTTTTTATCAGAATTTATTTTATTAATAAATTTTTCTTTATCTATTCTATATTTTTTTATTTCGTCTTTTAAGATTTCAATTTGGTTGTTGAATTCATCAGAACTTATAATATTTTTTTTTGATATAATATTTTTTTCTTTGTCAGTTAATTTTTTTTGGATTGAACTAAATTCATTTGATTTATTTTTTTCAATTTTGGATATATGTTCAGTTATAGATTTACCTACAATTGAATTATTTAATATGAAATTTACATCTATATAAGCAACTTTTATTTCTGCATGAGAATAACTTACATTAAATATAAATAATAAAAATGATAATGATAAATATTTTTTCATTTTAAAATGAAGTGCCTATTTGAAACCTAAAAGACTCAGTTTTATCTGTATTTGCTTTGCTTATTGGAAGCGCATAAGAAAAAGACAATGGGCCAACAGGGGTAAACCAATTTACTGATACTCCTGTTGAAGATCTTATTTTATCTGAGTCAAGTGAGTTATCGTAATCAACGTGCCATAAGTTGGCAGCATCTAAAAATAGATTAAAATCAACATTTTCATATCCATATAATATATTTGGCAATGTTGTGTTGAAATTAAAAGCAGATCCATAATTTCCACCAATCCATTGTGTTCCATCTTTTGGGCCTATAGATTTTGAAACAAAACCTCTTAGAAGTCTACTCGGTATATAAACTCTTTTGGAAACTCTAACATCGTCATCTAATGAATTTATTGAATTAAAGAAAAATTTTCCAGATAAAATTAAATTATCATTTAATGAATGATATTTTGCCACTCTTAATGAGTTCTCTATACTATTATCATCTGAGTAAATAGGTAATGTTTGAGAAAAACTAGTTCTATATCCATCTGTAGGTTGAAAATTTTGATCCAAACGATTTAATGTAACTGCATAACTAAGTAAATTTTCAAAATAATCACCTTCTTGTTTTTTTTTTATAGCTGTGGCTAATGAGGATGTTTCTAATTTTTCATAATAATTTGAAATATCTATATTTATAAATAAATCTTGGTATTGCTCAAATCCAGTACCTATTTTTAGACCTGTTCTTGTTGTTTTGTAACCACTAGATGTCATAAAATCTGAAGCTGAGCTTTCAATAGTTGTATTTAAAGATCTGTCAGAATTTCTAAAATTTGGATTCTCTACACCAAATTTTCCAGTAATTTGATCATCTGATATACTTATATTTGTATCAAGTCTAATACCTTTTCCTAAATAATTTTTTTCCTTAATTCCAGCAGTAATAGCCGAACCTTCGGTACCAGTTCCAACACCAGCAAATATTTCACCAGTTGGTTTTTCTTCAATTTCTATATTTATAATTTTACTATTATCGCTTGTTCCAGAATCATTAATTTCATAATCAACAGACTTGAATATTCCTTTAGATTTAATTTCATTAATTGATTTATTAAATAAAATTTTATTATAAGCATCACCTTCATCTACAATTAAAGCATTTCTTATTACTTTTTCTTCAGTAATAAAATTACCAAAAATATTAATTCTTTCTACATATGTTTTGTCACTTTCTTCAAGAAATATATCAATATCAATTTTATTTTTATCAACTATATTTTCTTTATATTTAGCATTTATAAAAATAAATTCTTTTTGCAATGCAATATTATCAATTTCTTTAATTATTTTTTTTATTGAATTTAATGAATAAGGTTTTCCTTTAAGTTTATTAAATACTTTATTGAAATTAGAAAAATTCTCTTTTGAATAATCATCAGATACGTCAATTTTAATTTCATTAAAAAAATATTTATTTTCAGCGTCAATATTAAATGTTAAAATAAACTTATCATCATCTGTAACTTTAGCAGAAGATGACTTTACGGCTACTTTATAATATCCCTTATTTTTAAAATAATTTACTAATAAGTTTTCATCTAATTTAATTCTATTTTCGTTTAAATATTTATTAGAAGTAATAAATTTCCATGGCTTACTTTCTTCAGAAACTATAATATTTCTTAACTTGCTATTCTTAAATACTTTATTACCAACAAACTTAATTTCACTAATTTTTGCCCTTTTACCTAATTTAAAATTATATATTACATCTACAGAATTGTTTTGATTTTCCAAAATTGAAGTTTCTACTTCAGCAAAATAAAAACCAGCAGTTCTAACCATATTTATTAATAAATCTTTTTGATCATTTATATTATTTTTTAAAAAAGGATATTTTTCAGATTTTTTGGTTATTCCATTTAAATCTGAAACAATAGATTTATTTTTTATACCTTTTATAGTTATGGATTGAATTAATGGATTTTCTTCTACAAATATTTTAAGATTACCATTTTCAAAATTTATTTTAATTTCCTTAAAATAATTAGTATCGAATAAATTTTTAAAAGCATTATTAAGATCATCATTATCAACATTTTCATTTATATTTAATCGAGAAAACATGATAATAGTTTCACTTGATAATCGATCATTACCAAAAATATTTATTTTTTTTATTATCTCAGATTGAGCAAAATTAGTATTAGCTAAAATTAGCGAAAACAATATAATAATTTTTCTAACTAACGACATATAATTAATTTTGTTTTAAATACATTTTATCTAAAAAAATATTCACTTTTTCTACCATATTTTCGATGTCTTTAATATTATTTGGATATAAGCGATAATATTTTTTAAAATATGGATGTTTAATTAAATTAATTAATTTTTTTTGTAGAAAAATAAAGCTTATTTGGTCGTTTAAATACATTTTAACCAAATAATCATTTAAAGATACCAATATTATTTCGAAATATGTGTTTTTTAGTTTTATATTTTTTAAAATTTTTAGACAAATAAATTTATTAACATCTGGATTAATAAAATTAATCCCATTTAAAATACTAAAATTAAATTTCTCTTTTCTATATAAAAATTCATCATTATTAAGATATAGAGAATTTAAAATAGGCACTTCCATAGAAGTTTCATGGGTTAACATTTTAGAAATACCTGTTTTAAACTGTATTACTGAATGTATATACGAACTTGGATGAATTATAATACCAAATTTATCTATATTAAGTTCAAATATTTTTACTGCCTCAATTATTTCAAATATTTTATTCATCATGGTTGCTGAATCAATGGATATTTTTTTTCCCATTTTCCAATTAGGATGTTTTAGAGCATATTTAGATTTAATATTTTTAATTTGTGATAATTTTTTTTTTAAAAATGGACCGCCAGATGCAGTTAGGTAAATTTTATTTACATTTTTAATGTTTTCGTTTTTAAGCAGACGCCATATTGAAAAATGCTCAGAGTCAATTGGTATAAAGTTCGTATTGTTCTTTTTTAATTCTTTTTTAATAAATTTCCAACCACATATAATTGACTCTTTATTAGCTATTGCCAAATTTTTTGTATAAGGAATTACATTAATTGTAGGCAATAATCCATTTATACCGGATATACCATTTATAGAATAATATACTTTTTTTTTTAAACTTTTTACAGCATCATTAATATCAAAGAACACATTTATATTTTTATATTTAAATTTATTTTTAAATTTTTCAAATTTTTCCTTATTGTTAATAACAACTATATTTACTTTAAACTCAATTGCTTGTTTATATAAGGTTGAAATATTATTATTGGTCGTAAGTATTTTAATACTAAATTTTTTTTTATTTTTTCTTAATATTTTTACAATAGATTTACCAATTGAGCCTGTAGATCCTAGTATTATTATTTCTTTTTTCATTTACATATTTGTTAGTATTAAACCCAAAGGGAGTGCAAATATTATACCATCCAATCTATCTAATAAACCGCCATGACCAGGTAGTATTAAACCAGTATTTTTTATTTTAGCTTTTCTTTTTAAAAATGAAATTAATAGATCTCCAACTTGGGAAATACAAGATATGATAATAGTAATTAACAAATAATTTAAAGTTAAATTTATATTTTTAAAAATTAAAAATGCAACTAAGATTGATAAAACAAACGATCCTATCATACCAGAATAAGTTTTATTAGGGCTAATTTTTGTAAGTTTTTTACCTTTAAATGTTTTGCCAAAAACATAACCCCCTATATCTGTTGAGATCGAAATACTTATAATAAATAAAAATATAACTTCTTTGTTATTGATATCTGAGTTTAAATAAAAAAATATACTTAGTATAAAATATGATAAATATAAGAGAGTAAGAAATATTAATATAAAGTGAAATACCTTTTTTTTATTAAATATCTTGGAATAAATAAAATTAAACTCATTAATTAATAGAAATAAAATAACAAATAAAACTAATAATAAAATTAATATGTTTTTAATTGAAAAAAAAAGGATAATGACAAGAAGAAATGAAGTAAATATTCTTTTGCTTATTTCATTCATCATAGACCACCATATTTTCTTTTAATGTTTGTATAAGTTTTTAATATCCTATTAAAATCACTTTGTGTAAAATCTGGCCATAGTTTTTTTTCAAAAAATATTTCCGTATACATTAATTGCCATAATAAAAAATTACTTAATCTACGTGTGTTACCAGTTCTTATTAATATATCTGGATCTGGAATATTACTTGTATATAAAAATTTTGAAATATTCTTTTCATTTATTGGTAAGGATTTTTGTTTAATCCTTTTAACAGAATTTAATATTTCTTGTCTTGATCCATAATTTAAAGCTATATTTACTTGTATTTTATAATTCTTATCAGTTATATTTTCAACTTTTTTTAAATTTTTTTTTAATTTTTTAGAAAATATTTTTGTTGAACCAATGATTTTTATTTTTATATTTTTTTTTATTAACGAATTTAATTCTTGATCAATATAGTTTTCTAATAATTTTAATAAATAATTAATTTCTAAAGCAGGTCTTTTCCAATTTTCAGTTGATAATGTATATAAAGTTAAAAATTTTATTTTTTTTTTTATTGACTCGTTAATAATTTTTTCAACTATTTTAACTCCTTGCTTGTGTCCAAAATTTCTAGATTTACCTTTTTTTATACCCCATCTTCCATTACCATCCATTATTATGGCTACGTGCTTGGGTAAATTCATATTTTCATTATTTCTTTCTCTTTAGAAACAACTTTATCTTCAATTATTTTAATATGATTATCAGTAAGATCTTGTATTATTTTTTCATTTTTTTTTTCATCATCTTCAGAAATATCTTTATTTTTTAATAATTTTTTTAATTCATCATTTGCTTCTCTTCTGATATTTCTAATAGAAACTTTACATTTTTCACCCATTGATTTAATAATTTTTTTTATTTCATTTCTTCGCTCTTCACTTAAATCTGGAATTGGTAATCTTATTAACTGCCCATCTATCTGGGGATTAAGACCAAGTTCAGATTTTTTTATAGCTGAATCAATTAATGTTACATTATTTGTATCCCATACTTGAATATTTATAGTCCTTGGCTCAGGGGTGGTAATACTAGCAAGTTGATTTATTGGCATTTGTTGTCCATAAACATCAACCTTAACAAGATCTAACATGTTTGAATTAGCTCTACCTGTTCTTAATGAAGAAAGTTCTTTTGAAAAAATATCTATTGTTTTAGACATTTTATTATTATACGTGCTATCCTTAAACATTATTCACCAATCTTTAGTCTTATAAACTTGCTAATATTTAAGTCTGCTATATTAAGCTCTTTTACTATATCTCCTACTTTTTTTTTTGGTTCCATAACCCAATTTTGCGATAATAAACTATTTTCTTCTTTAAATTTATTTAATTTTCCAATACTTATTTTTTTAGCAATTTCATCAGATTTTCCTGAATTTTTTAGCTCCTCTGCGATTAATTCTTGCTCTTTCTCTAAAATTTCACTTTGGATTAATTCAGCTTTTAACGCTAAAGGATTCGAGGCAGCTATATGCATAGATAATTGTTTTCCAAAATTTTCTAATAAATCAGATTTTTTATTGGTTTCTAAAGAAACAATAACAGCTAATTTTGAAATATTGTTTTTAATTACTGAATGTTGATAAATAAAATTTATAGAATTCTTATTTTCTAAAGTATATGATCTGCCAATAGTTATTTTTTCTCCAATTTTAGCTATTAAGCTTACTAAATTTTCATCAACTGATTTATTATTCTTCATATTCATTTTATTTAATTTTTGTAAATCAGATGAACAATTATTATTAAGTTCACTTAATTCCATTACAAATGATATAAAGTCATCATTTTTTGCTACAAAATCTGTTTCACAATTTACTTCTATCATTGAGCTCTTAATTTTATCACCTGATACAGCAATAACGCCTTCTTTTGCATCACGCGACATTTTTTTTGAGGCTTTGGCAATTCCTTTTATTCTTAAAATTTCTACAGCTTTATCTATATCTCCTTTGGATTCTTTTAGTGCGGAATTACAATCTTTAAATCCTGCACCAGTTGAATGTCTCAATTTTTTAATTTTATCAATATCACTCATTGTTAAATTATTTATTATATTTATTATTTTTTTAGTGAAATTTTACTGTCACTAATATTAGAATTATTTTCTATATTTTTTTTGACCGGTACTTTATCTGTCATCTTTTCATCAGTATCTTTAGGCAAGTCTTTTTTTGCATTACTAATTGTTTCCAATAAAAGATTACAATATAAATCAATTGATCTTCTTGCGTCATCGTTTCCAGGTATTGGAAAATCTATTCCATCGGGATCAGAATTGCTATCCAAGATTGCAATAATTGGTATGCTAAGTTTAATTGATTCTTTAATAGCTAGTGATTCATAATTTGTATCTATTATAAATACTAAGTCAGGTATTTTTTTCATATCTGCTATACCACCTAAAGATCTTTGCAATTTATCTCTCTGTCCACTCATTTTTAATAATTCCTTTTTAGTAAAACCTCTATTTTCAGAAGATAGATCTGCATTAAGTCTGTTTAACTTTTTTATGGAATTAGAAATTGTACCCCAATTAGTTAGCATTCCGCCTAACCATCTATAATTTACAAAGTACTGATCTGTATTTTTTGCTAATTCTGCAATTGCTTCGGATGCTTGTTTTTTTGTGGATATAAACAATATTTTGCCGCCATTAGAAATTACTGAATATACTTTTTCGAGTGCGGTGTTTGCTAATTCTAATGTCTGTGTTAGATCTATAATGTGTATAGAATCTCTTTTTCCAAAAATATATTTTTTCATTTTTGGATTCCATCTTAAAGTTTTGTGACCAAGATGTACTCCTGCTTCTAAAAGTTGTTCTATAGTTAAATTTGGTATTTTCATATTCTTTCCCGGTTATGCCACCACAATCATTGCCATTAAAGGACCGGAGGTATAAAACCACAAATTGTGTGCGTGTTAATTTAAGCTGGTTGATACAATTTTTTAAGAAAAAAACAAGTATTTTTTTATCTTATTATTATATTTTCTCTTAATTTTAGTTGATTTATTATTTCATTATCAACTTTTCTCTTATCATTTAGAATAAATGTATAAGTTTTATTATTTTCATTAATTTGAAAGGTTATTTTTGTTTTTGCATCATTTTTACTTAAATCACTTATTTTTTTTAAATCTAAATTATCACTAATATTTAATATTAAATCATCAATAGGTTTATTTATAACATCATTTAATGATACAATTTTTTTTACATTTATTTTTTTTTGAGTTTTTGACTCATCGACATAATTTTTCATCAGAGTGATCATTAATGAATTTCCTTCGACTAATTGATCTCTATTATTTTCAAAAATATCAGAAAAAATAAACAACTCAAAAACACCACTTAGATCAGAAAATTTAATTATGGCATATGAATTTCCTTTTTGTGTTTTTTTTTTCTTGCACTTTAAGAACAGTACATGCAACATTTGAACTTAAAGTATTCTTATCATTTTCAAAATTAGTATAATCAATAATGTTATACTGGTTAAATATTGTTTTGTATTGATTTAATGGATGATCAGAAATAAAAAAACCTAATGTTTCAAATTCTTTTGAAAGTTTTGAATCAAATTTCCATTCATCGGTTTTTTGTAAAAAATCATCATTAGTTTGAAATTCTTCTTCAAATAAATCAATTTGATTAACCATTTTATTTTCAAAATTATTTTTTGATTTTACAATAATACTTGGAATAGAGTTAAATAATGATTTTCTATTATTATTAATTTTATCAAAAGCTCCAGCTTTAACTAATCCTTCTAACTGTAGTTTATTTATATTTTTTGGATTAACTCTATTTACGAAATCTGAAATATTTTTAAACTTACCGTTTTTTATTCTTTCTTTAACAACATTTGATATTGCTTCATAACCAACGTTTTTTATTGCTCCTAATGCGTATAAAAAATCTTTTCCATTAGACGTAAAATCTGCTGAGCATGTATTTATGTCAGGACGAATAACATTAATATTTAATCTTTTCAATTCTTCATAGAATTCACTAAGTTTATTTTGATTTGACAATTCCATAGTCATTGAAGCTGCAAAAAATTCATGTGGAAAATAAGTTTTTAAATATGCAGTTTGATAAGCTATGACTGCATACGCTGCTGCATGACTTTTATTGAATCCATACTCTGCAAATGGTTCAATTTTTAAAAAAATACCTGCGGCAATATCTTTGCTAATACCATTTTTAAACGCTCCTTCTATAAATCTTTGTTTTTGTTTTTCTAGCTCTGCTCTTTTTTTTTTACCCATAGCACGTCTAAGAATATCCGCTTCTCCAGGAGTAAAACCAGATAATGCTTGTGCAATTTGCATTACTTGTTCTTGATAAATTATAACTCCATAGGTTGGTTTTAAAATTTCTTCTAATTTGGGATGTAAGTAATCCGGTTCTTTTTTTCCATGTTTACAATCATTGTATATAGGAATATTGCTCATTGGACCTGGTCTATACAAGGCTACAAGAGCAATTATATCTTCTAATCTATTGGGCTTCATGTTAATAAGAGCATCTTTCATTCCTGAGCTTTCAAGTTGAAATAGACCAATAGTTTTTCCACTAGATAAAAGTTCATAAACTTTTGGATCCTCATAATCAATTTCATCAATTTTAAATTTAGCAGTTATTTTGTTTACTAACTTTTGAGTTTTATCAATTACTGTTAAAGTTTTTAAACCGAGGAAATCAAATTTTACTAATCCAGCATTTTCTGCTGAGTACATATCGAACTGTGTAGAAGGAAGTAATAAATTTGCTGAGCTATCTTTATATAAAGGAACTGTTTCAGTTAATTTTTTATCAGCTATTACAACGCCTGCAGCGTGAGTTGCCACGTTTCTGTTTAATCCTTCTAATTTCAAGGATAAGTTAATTAATCGTTCAACCCTTTTATCTTCGTCAATAAGCTTTTGTAATCTTGGCTCTACATTAATACATTCTTTTAAATTCATTGGTCTAGAAGGGTCAAATGGAATCATTTTACAAATACTATCAATGAATCCGTAAGGAAGACCAAGAACACGGCCGACATCTCTAATGACCATTCTTGCTTTAAGTTTACCAAAAGTTATAATGTGAGCTACACTATCTTTATATTTTTTAGTTAAATATTCAAAAACTAAATCTCTTTTTTCTTCACAAAAGTCTATATCAAAATCAGGCATTGAAAT
>MDTG01004724.1_pt1 | contig 11329 bp, 9 predicted proteins | sample 811421 | NCBI WGS metagenome assembly MDTG01 (sample SAMN05326645, study PRJNA326480) | marine metagenome | isolation source: seawater | place: Pacific Ocean: South East | collected 2011
CCAGTCTCCTCCAAAACAAGCCAGCTTATTGCTATTAGGTTAAACCCAAAACCAATAAGTGAAATTATGTTACCCAGGAAAAATAGTAAAAATGTTTTGTTACTTAATATTTTTAGCATGAGTGTTGTGCCTTGGTTCTATTTTGTCTTTAAAGAGTAAGAGAATGAACAATAGTATCATTTATAAGAGTTAAATTTAACCTTAAATAACATTCTATTTTTCATACAATTAATCTTATAAAAAATGGTAAAAATCACTTTTGTAATAAATTTTTTTTTAGCTACTTACGATATAATTGAACTAATTGCAAAAGGAGTGAATAAAGTCTTATACCAAGTCCCATATTGCGGCAATAATGATGATGGTTACGGAGGTTGGTTCTGGGTTGTACAGCTAGGAATCACTCTATCTGGCGTGGGTCTAAGTTTAATTTTAAAATCTTTGGGGTTTTTCTAAATGCGTTTTATAAGGTTCACAGTATATTTATTTTTTTCAATCATTTTTACATCTTGTGATAATGAAGAAAATATTTCCGTTCAAGGCGCGTTAAAACTTCTTGATCAAGAAGGTGTGTTATTTTTGGATGTAAGAACATTTCAAGAGTTTAATTATGAAGGCAGTATAAAAAATGCCTTACTGATTCCTATTAATGATCTAGAAAAAAAAATTAGTATGTTAGAGTATTATAAAAATAAACGAATCATAGTTTATTGCCGAAGTGGTAGAAGGTCAAAAATGGCTACCGAAATATTAAAAAAGAAAAATTTTAAGGCGCTTAATTTGGAAGGTGGTTTCATTGCATGGGAAAACTACTCTCATTCTAAATAATAATGATAAAATTAATTATCACATAATTCATTTAATATTTAAGTCAAAATGCAATTTAAAGTTGAGTTACCTATTGCCCGCGGTGCTTTTTACATGGTACTCAGTGCAGTAAGTTTTTGTATGATGACAGTCTTTGTGAAATTAGCAGGTAGCTCACTTCCTACAATTCAAATTGTTTTTATTAGAGGAGTTTTTACTTTGGCAGTGACAGGATTTTTTTTATTAAAAGCAAAGATTAATCCGCTAGGAAATAATAAAAAATTATTAATAGCTAGAGGAATCGCAGGTACATTGGCACTGTTTTTAGTTTATGAATCAATACAAAGGTTTCCTCTCTCAGAGGCAACTGTCATTCAGTATCTATATCCATTATTTACTGTAGTCATTGCTTCTTTATTGCTATCAGAAACTATAAATGGAAAAATATTAATAGGTCTGTTTGCTGGATTTTTTGGTGTATATGCAATATTGGGGTTTCCTGAAATGTCTAATAATCAAATAGATGTTGAAAGTTTGGTAATCGCTATTAGCGGCAGTATTTTAACTGGTTTAGCATATGTTCTTGTTAGGAAAACAACAAGTTTGAATGAGCATCCGCTTGTAGTAATGTTTTATTTTCCTTTATTTACTGTCCCTATTTGCTTACCATTTTTATTTTCAGTTTGGGAATTTCCTTCAATTTCAAACTGGTTTTATCTTCTCTTGATTGGTGTATTTACTCAATTTGGACAATTATTTTTAACATATGGATACAAAGAGCTACCGGCAACAAGAGCAGCTCCAATCAGTTATGTCCAGGTAGTGTTTGCGGTGATAATTGGCATTTTATTCTTCGATGAACGTTTGAGTTTTAATTTTATTATTGGTTCAATATTGGTTCTTTCTTCAATTATTTTAGCTGTGGCAAACGATTCTAAAAAAAGAACAAAAGAATGAACGATACTTTTATGAAAAATGTAGCTAAGGAAAAAATAAATTTGTATAGTTAAATATACATTAATGTAAACAAACGGAGTAATTGTATGAGCGAACGTAAAATAATCGACCACCTTGATGTATTTGAGGGTGAAAATAATGTAATGATTACAACTACAATTAGTTGTGGTTTAGAATTAGTAGATGCAGTTGATGAATATATAGAGCAAGGTTTTACGGTTGCATCAAGTAGTAGTGGTGGCACTAATATTCAAGTTTATTTGGTAAAACGTAATTAAAGTATTTATTAATAAATGAAAGTTCAAAGAACTTATTTTATTCTTATTTTTTCAATTGCTGCTTTCAGCCAGGAAGATGAACCTATCAAATATGAAGATCTTTATGAACGCGATGGTTTAATATATGCCTCTGATCAGGATAGTAGTTTTAACGGTTCTGTTAGTGAAAATTGGCCGACCGGCATAAATAAGCTTAGTTATACATACAAAAATGGTAAGCCTGATTCAAAATGGAATGAATGGTTTGATAATGGCCAACCAAGTGAAGAGGTAGAATATATTAATGGAGTTAAAAATGGTATCCACAAGCAATGGTATAAAAATGGCCAGCAAAAATTTGAAAGAACATATAAGCAAGGTGTTCATGATGGTAAATGGATTGAGTGGTATGAAAATGGGCAATTTATAGTTGAAGGTAATTTTGTAGATGGGAAACCTGATGGAGCTTGGATATACTGGTACCCTAATGGTCAAAAAAGGGAAGAGGGCAACCCAGTTAATAGTGATAGTAGCAGTTTAGCTTTTTTGAATGATGGTATATGGAATTATTGGTATCCAAATGGTCAACTGAAAGAGGTAGGAAATTTTATAAATGGTGAGAAAGATGGACAATGGAAAGAGTGGCACGATAATGGCCAGGTAAAAATAAAAGAAACCTACAAAAATAATAAAAGAAATGGTAAATGGCTTTCTTGGTATTATAACGGGCAGATTAATATTGAGGGTGATTATGTTGATGATAAAAAAACTGGAAGATGGACTACATGGTACCCTTGGGGATGGAGGACTCATGAGGCTAAAAGTAACAACAGTGAGTCAGCATTTATTTTATGGTTTGATGATCAGCAGAAATCAAGCGAAGGATTTTATAAAAATGGCAAAAAAGATAAAACCTGGATTTGGTGGAGTAGAGAAGGGATCTTGGATAGTTCAGGTGTTTATTACCAAGGGGAAAGAGCTGAAAAGTGGACTTTTAGAGATCCTGAGGCAAATAAACAATTGGAAGGCAGGTATGAGGAGGGTATTCTATCAAATCTAATAACTGTTTCAATTAGTGACAAATTCAATTTAGAATATGAGCAATATGATATCATTGATAAAGAGTGGACGGAATGGTACTCAAATGGAAAAAAAAGAGTCGAGGTTGTGTATCAATCTGGTGGCGATTCTAAGGAAGGAAAAGGCAGTGGTAATTGGAAATTATGGTTTGAGAATGGTAATGATAAATTATCCCAATCCTATTTAGATGGAAAAGCTGATGGAACTTGGAAAGAATGGTATGAAAATGGAATCGAAAAAAAAGAATATAGCTGGTTAAGAGGTGAGTTGGATGGAAAATATGCCGAATGGTATGAATCTGGTCAGGAAAAAATCGAGGGGGAATATTCAAATGGGCTGCGCGAAGGAACTTGGACTGAGTACTTTGTATCAGGAGAAAAAAAATCCATTGAATCTTATGAAAGCGGAATACCAAGCGGGAAATGGTCTTTATATTATGCAAATGGAAATTCAAAGCAGGAAGCTAATTGGGAAAATGGAGTTTTAACTGGATCTTGGATCGAATGGTTTGTAGATGGACAAAAAAGAATTGAAGGTGAAGTTGAAGGCGGAAAAGCTAAAGGGATATGGACAGAATGGTATATGGATGGAACGAAAAGCTTTGAGGGCACTCGTAGGAGATCAGTTAAAAAGGAAAAATGGACAATTTGGAATGAAAAGATTCAAAAATCAATCGGTGATTTAGATTAGAAATTAGTTACAGATGTCTTAAAATGTATTTAAGTATTATGGTATGCATGCCATTGTAAGTATAAATTCATCGCCTTAAAAGAGGGGTAATATTGAAGATAGAAGTAAAAAATATAAATAATTACACAAAAGAAGTAAAACTTGATATACCGTGGACTATTTTAGAGTCTGATTTTAATAATGCGGTTAAGTCATTTAGTAAAAAAGTAAAACTTCCTGGTTTTAGGCCAGGGAAGATACCAAAAGAAAGGTTGATGCAACAGTTTCAACCAAATATTGAAGCGCAGTTCATGGATGACAACATTCACAAATATTATTTAACTGCATTGCAAGAGAAGAAAATTGTTCCTGTCAATCAGGCCGATATAAGTGATGTAGGCTTTAAGATGGGCGAGAACTTTTCTTTTACCGCTAAATTTGAAGTAGAACCTGATTTTCAATTGCCTAAATTCAAGAATAATATGTTCAAGGTTCAGAAAAATAAGTTTATTCCAGATGATCAAGATATTGATGATGCAATAAATCAACTAAGAAGATCTCATGCTCGAATTGAAACTATTGAAGATGGTGCAATAGAAAAAGATTTTATTCTTGGTGATTTACAGAAATTAGATGAATCTGGTGTAGCCATTATTGGTAAGAAATTTGAAAAACAAATGCTCAAGGTTGGTGATGGCTCATTTACCGATGATCAAAAAACTAAATTAATCGGGCTTAAGGCAGGTGACAAATCTAACCTTAACATTCCTGATGGTGAAGATAAATCAATTAAAAGTCCCTATGAATTAACTGTACTTCAAGTTGAAAGAGAGGTTCTGCCTGAAGTAAATGATGATTTTGTAAAACTGGTAAATCCTGATTTGAAATCTGTGAATGAATTAAACGAAAATGTACTAACTAAAATAAATGAGAACTTTGAAGATAGATCGCGTCAAAGCTTTGAGAGAGATATTTCTGACGCATTGATTGATAAAATAGGTCTTGAGACTCCTCCAAGTATGGTTAATAATTACTTGAATAATATCCTTGAGGATATAAAAAAGCAAAATAATGGCGAAAAGGTTGATGATGAAAAAGTGCTTGAAACATACAAGCCTTTAGCAGAAAGAAATTTAAAATGGTATTTGATTAGAAAAAAAATTATAAAACAGGAACAAATTAGTTTTAGCAAAGCAGATATTGATGATGAAGTGGAAAATTTAATCTCACGATCTCCTAGTTCTGAGAAAGAAATCAGAAGGTTTTATAAAAAGCCAAGTAACAGACAGAGAGTTGAGGATGATTTAACCGAGAAAAAAATTTTAGAGTATTTAACCCAATTTGCTAAGATCAAAGAGGTTGAGGTTAATACAAAAGATATACGTGGAGAAAATAAATGAGCACAGAAAAAAATATCACCAATCAATTAATTCCTATGGTTGTGGAGCAGACTGGAAGATCAGAAAGAGCTTTCGACATTTATTCAAGGCTACTTAAAGAAAGAATTATATTTCTAGGTACTCCAATTGATGATACAATATCTTCATTGGTAATTGCTCAGTTGCTATTCCTAGAATCTGAAGATTCAGAAAAGGATATATATTTATATATTAATTCCCCTGGCGGAATCATTACTTCTGGATTTGGAATCTATGATACAATGCAATACATCAAGCCCGATATAGCTACAATTTGCATGGGTCAAGCTGCAAGCATGGGTGCTTTTCTTTTAGCTGGTGGCACCAAGGGTAAGCGCTCTGCTTTACAAAATAGCAGAATTATGATTCATCAGCCAATGGGTGGTGCTCAAGGGCAAGCAGATGATATCAGAATTCAAGCAGATGAAATACTTAGGATGAAGACGCAATTAAACAAAATACTATCCAAAAACACTGGTCAATCCCTTAAAAAAATTGAAACTGATACGGATAGAGATAATTTTATGTCTGCTACTGAGGCAAAAGCATATGGGTTGATTGATTCAGTGTTATCCGCAAGGAAATAGATGTCTAAAAAGCCATTAAAAAATAGTAATCTTAAAATTAATCTTAATGAAAATGATACATTTAAGAATAGTTTTAAAGTAACTCTCCAAAAACCATCTAAAATCAAGAACTACCTAGATTCTTATGTCGTAGGTCAAGATAGTGCTAAAAAATCTATTTCTGTTGCTGTATATAACCACTACAAACGGATAATAAATAAGTCTTACGTTGCAGATGTGGAGCTTGAAAAAAGTAATATATTGTTAATTGGTCCTACAGGAACAGGTAAGACTTTAATAGCTCAAACCTTAGCTAAATTTTTATCAGTTCCTTTCGCTATAGCAGATGCAACAACATTTACTGAAGCAGGTTATGTTGGTGAAGATGTGGAGAATATATTAGTCAGATTACTCCAAGTTGCTGATTATAATGTTAGCGCCGCTGAAAGGGGAATTGTATACATTGACGAGATAGATAAGGTTGGCAGGAAATCTGCTAGTGCATCGATAACTCGCGATGTTAGTGGCGAGGGAGTTCAACAGGCATTATTAAAAATCCTTGAAGGGACTGTAAGTAATGTTCCACCCAAAGGCGGAAGAAAGCATCCTGAACAAAGTTTAGTTTCTATAAATACATCAAATATCCTATTTGTATGCGGGGGTTCGTTTTCCGGTTTAGAAGACATCATATCAAAAAGAATTAAGGTAGGAGATCTGGGTTTTAATTCAAATGCAAATATTGATAATTCAAAAAAATATAAAAAAGATCATATTTTCAATTTTGTAGTTCATGAGGACTTGGTTGAATTTGGAATCATACCTGAATTAATCGGTAGGTTACCAGTTGTAACTACTATGAGTGGTTTATCAGATAGTGATATGTTAAAAATATTAACAGATCCAAAAAATGCCTTAATTCAACAATATGAGAAATTATTTCAAATGGAAGACTTCATACTGGAATTTGACCTTGGAGCATTGGAGAAAATAGTTCAACTAGCTCAAAAACGAAATTCTGGTGCCAGAGCTCTTAGATCAGTTCTTGAGGAAATCCTTATGGATTTAATGTATGAAGTTCCAGATATGGAAAAGCCTGGTAAAATTAAAATTAGTGAAGCTTCTATATCAGGTAATTCAAAGCCTCAAATTTCAAAAATAATTAAGAAAAGATCAGCTTAATATTTTTATGTATTTAATAGCTGATTTATTCTGCTTTTATTAAATATATTATCAACAAGTATTATGATAAAATGATTTATCTTTAGATCCTACAATGAAATTCTGTACTTTGTTCTTGAACTATAACAAAATGTTATATTTTTTTATATTAAAAAATATGATGTTCACCTTTTCTGCTCTTATGTTTTTTCAAAATTGTGTTGAGCCAAATGATGATGATTCCCCAGAACCTACATACGTAAATACTTTGTCTTCTTCATCTGTCGGCGATGGCAGCATTGGTGCTGCTGATGATTATTTTTATGATTTTAACGATGCGATTGATGCTAAATTTTTTAAATACGCTAGGTCAAGATTTAATTTGTCATATGATGAATATATTGGTTCATATCCATATCCCCCTGATAACATGATGATGAAAAATTTTCCTGATTATTTGCTTGATATTTCTCCAGATTCTACGCAATACATCACACGTCATCCCGTTGATACTATGGTGATTGGCTCGGATACTGTTACATCAGAAATTGGCAAAATAGTTGAGGATTCGTTGATTCTTTCTTCCTCCCAGTTTAAAAACTTAGAATCAATAGAGTGGGATTTAGATGCAGATCCATCCTTGCAGAGATACAGACTAAGAAACTCAGGATGGGTGCAAGAGGATACTCTGATATATTACTCAGATACTTTTGACGTCAAATCATATTGGGCTGTAGTCGATACTCCTATCATTGATAACGGTTTCATGTTTGTTGATACTGCTGAATGGAATGACACTAGTTATGCATTCATCAAAGATGAATTGATGATTTTTACTAATAATTTTGAGTTTTCTAGGACCCAGATGCACAGCGATTCGCTTATTTTTAGAATTAATACTGATTGTAATGACAATAACACTTGGGATGAGGCTGAGGTTGGAATTGCTGATTACAATGGTGATGGCGATATGAAAGATAAAATAATTGAGTTAAATATAGATGGCACTATAGATACCTTTTATTACGAATTCATTGATAGAGGTAATGGCATTTTAGATCCTGCAGAATCATATTATGATATTAATCAGAACGGTACCTATGATTTAAATGAACCATATCAAGATAGAAATTGCAATAACCAATGGGATGATGCTGAGGATTTTGATGCAGGTAATGGTCGCTATGATGATATAGAGGAATACACTCTAAAAGATATTGATGATGATGGCGAGCTTGAAAAACAGTTGTATAAAATTGGAGATAGGCCAAATAATATACTTGTAGATTGGTCCGCTCCCGAGGATCCACAAATTTTACTAAAAATAGATATCGGAGATGATTTAACTGATAGGTGGGGTAATGTTTATACTGATATCATTGAGACTGTTTCTTTTGTAGACGTAAAAAGAAAGGAAGTGGGAGACATAGATTCTTTGGTTACTCTCTATACAAACGACGTGGTTGGCCACATTTATGATTCTGATAAGAGTCCAAATGATTTTTACATCACAAAGACTGAATTTTTATCAAATAGGTTGGGTAGTAATGGTCAAAGAGTTGATTATGACTATCAAATATTTTCAAAGGATGAACATATTAACCAGCATATTTATAAAAGTTATTTTTTACCTCTGGGATTCTACTGGAGTGAAAACCAAGTAGAGCAAGGATTTTGGCACAAAAAGCAATTAGAAAAAGACATCTATTTTTATACTTATAATGGACTATTTCGTGACGGTGAAATGATTGATACAGCATATTACGATACGACAGATATAGCTATTTATTTGATTGAAAGGTCATTTCAAGTTGAAAAATCTGAGGTAACTGTTCCGGCTGCAAGGGTTAAATCGTTTTTTGAAAATGGCACATATACTTGTTTGAGAAATAATTTAACTGTTAACAGTAATGATGAATGTCCTCAGGCAGATACGACTTTTGTTGATTGCTTTAAAATCACTAGCATCACGAATATGACAATGATGGGTTCAGGTGTTGAATATGGGCAAAAAATTTACACTTGGTTGGCAAAAAATCAAGGTCTTGTAAAAAGCGATTTATATATTCGTTGGACTGAAAATCCTTTCTCAGATTCATATACAACTACAGAAATAGACGAATTTGGAAATGTTTGGTCTGGTTTTTCAAGAATTGAGCTTGCTGAAATTGAAATTGATAGGGCTGCAAATGTGTTTCGTCAGCTTTACGACCCAGTAGATATTGTTAAAAAAGAAGATTTTAAAAATCTATCCGACTTTGACTATGATCCTTTTAAGGTTAGTAATCAAGTCGGTTTTCATACTATTAACTTTCTTGAAGGTTCAGATTGAAGAGATTTTATTTATTTTTAACTTTTCTCATTATCATCGCTCATACGTCTAGCTTTGCTGGAACGGATGGAACCATTAGGGGTAAAGTCACTGATGAGGAAACAATCGAACTTCCCGGAGCGACTGTATACCTTCCAGAACTAGGTATAGGTGCTGCGGCTGATACTCAGGGCAACTTTATAATTTTAAATATCCCTGTTGGAAAATATGATGTCGTCGTTCAAATGGTTGGATATCAAAAAAAGACTTATAAAGAGATTCAAGTCGTTATGGATCAAACTGTCTGGTTAAACCCAATATTGCCTGTTGCTGCTGTTGAGGGAGACGAAGTTGAGGTTCTAGGCAGTAGACCACTAGTTGAAAGAGGGTCAACTTCAAAGAAGATCACTGTCGATAAGGAGGCCATACAATCTCTACCTATTAGAGATATGTCCGAATTATATTCACTGCAGTCAGGTGTTGTTAAAGTTGAAAGTAAAACCAGGGGAATACCGAACCATCAAGAGAGAGGTCTCGAGGAAGTACATGTGAGAGGTGGAAGGTCTGGTGAGATTGCTTATATGATCGATGGAATGTACGTTAGAAATCCAATTTTTGGTGGTATTGGATCGGGGACGAGGTTAAACTTATTTGCTATAAATGAGTTCGATTGGCAGCCTGGAGGTTTTAATGCTGAATATGGAGATGCAATGTCTGCAGTGTCTAACTGGCATACTTCATCCGGTGGTGAAAGTATAGAATATCATTTTGAATATGAAACCAGCTTTGTGGGAGCACTTATTAATGATTTTAGAGGTAAAAAAGATGATAATAAAAACTTTGATAAGTTAAGAGGTCTTAATGATTACAATTTTGGTATTGGTGGACCTGTATTAGGTATACCAAAACTGAGGTTTTGGTTTAGTGGTCAGTATACTTCGAATGAAAATTACAGTGTTTATGAATTTGATGATAGGGTATACCTTGGTGAAGACAAAGATTTACTTTTAGACACTTTAGCATTGAACAAGGAAAACTTAGTGAACCCTTGGGATAACACATCTGGTTTTAGAGGATTCGGATTTGATAAAACATCAGATATTTTTGCTAAACTTAGTTACAAGTATTCAAGTAAACTTAGGTTTCACTTGAGTTTTTGGCGTGTTGCAAATCATTTACAAGCCTTTAATCCTAGGTATTTGTACTGGGATGAAGGCAGGAACGAACTATTTAGAGATACATATAGGACAAATTTTGAAATTAATCATTCGTTAACACAAAGGACATTTTATACAATACGTTTTGCGCGTTTCATTCAAGATCAATTTCAAGGCGTAAGATGGAGAGATAATGATAATGATGGATTTCCAAATTGGTTTGAGTGGCGTCACCCTGCTGGGAATAAAGAGATTTCTGATCCACATAATGCTTATGTTATACCTTACAGTATTGGAGAAGACGGTGATACTATTAGGTACACCAGCAGAGACGATTTAAGCGGCTGGTATGTAGGCGCTACTCCTGGCTTATGGAATTGGGAATCTGCGGAAGAATTTGATGATTCCAATGGTAATGGTGTTTGGGATGTTGGTGAAGATTACACTGATTGGGATAAAGACGGTTTTTGGGATGGTCCTGAAATGGTGAAAGAGTTAGAATATCGAGATGATAGTTACTGGTTGGAACCTGAAATGTACGAAGACTATGAACCTTTTTTAGATTATAATAGTATAGTCCTTCAGTTTGAAAATATACCTGGTAATACAGAGGCTCCAAATAATATTCCCTGGGATCCTGAAAATATTTATTATTATATGCCAACTCCTCAAGGTTATGTATGGGAGGAAGGTCGTGCATTTGGTGGTCACGATAATTTTTACGCTGATTCCAGAGCGACGACTGATGAAGTAAGAATTGACCTAACTTCGCAAATTACTGACAAATGGAAAGCTCGCTGGGGAATTGATTACAAATATCATAGGCTTAATTTCTATGAAATCATCGCTCCTTGGCTTGGTCAGGCAGCATTTAGACAAACTTTTGCAGAGTATTGGCAAGATACTGGTCCTGATGGTTTATTACCAATCGATAGCGGTTATGTTAATC
>MDTG01024256.1_pt1 | contig 11329 bp, 10 predicted proteins | sample 811421 | NCBI WGS metagenome assembly MDTG01 (sample SAMN05326645, study PRJNA326480) | marine metagenome | isolation source: seawater | place: Pacific Ocean: South East | collected 2011
TCCCGAACAACAAGATAAAGAGCGTGAAAATTGGATGTTATTGGAGGGAAAGCGATATTTTAAAGATCGTAGTTTTGAATTTGTGTTGGAAAGTTTGGGCATATATGATAATGAAGTATTGATTAAGACCGCGTGTAAAATTATGGTAGAAAAATTGTTACTGTTTCGTGAAATGAACGAAATTACTATAAAAGATAGTGAAACAACTATAGCAAAATCAAAAGATATTATATCGCCTATAGATTATAGTATTGGAAAACTATTAGAATATTTTATTTATAGAATCTATTATGAGAATAGTAAAGAAATAGTATATGTAAATTTCTTTAAAGAACATCCACATAATACAAATAGTATTTTGCGCATTGCAATAAAAGCAGAAAGTGAATTAACATTAGAAGTAATGATACCTAGTGTAAGTGATGTAATCATAGAGTATTTAACAAAGGTATCTAATTTGTTTTAGATAGAATAATAATTTCTAGTCTATCTATAAGATATGGCATCGCAGACAGGAAAAATGTTTTTACAATTAAAAGATATTATAGAAATAATAGCTCCATCTGATTTAGACTTACATAAAAAAAAATATGTAATTGATTATATTGATTCATATGTAATTAGATTAATATCAATAGAAGATGTAGAATCTTCTATAGTATCCTTGACTATAGGTAGCACTGGTTTATTAGACAAAAAGGCAATTACAGAAATTAATTTGTTGAGTAGAGATGAAAAAATAGGATATGCTAGGCAAAATGGGTTGTTACCGGGGACGAAAATAAGTATATTTTTTGCCTCAGAGGAACCTATTCAGGTAGAAGGTAGTATCACCGATTTAGAGGAAGATATGATAGAGGTAACCTTAGTAGATGATTCTATTATTTATATAGATTTTGCCTATAAAGGTATTCCAGATACAATTCCTATAGAAAAAATAGTAAAAAAAATGAATACACAAGAAGCTGAATTGTTAGAACTAGCGAAAGCATCTAAAGTTGTGCCACCAAAAGAAAAAGGTCTTGAAGAAGAAGAATCCAAAAAGCAAGGTTTAGGTGATGACTTAGAAAGTATACAATTACAACAGGCATTAGACGTGTCTGTTCAAGGTGCCGAAGAAGCACAACAAGATGCTACACGTTATCAAGAATTGGATCCAATAGTAGAGGAAGAGTATATAGGTTCTCAAGAATCATTGGTGGAAGAACAAGAAGAAGCGGATACAGATAATTTACATAAAATGGTTTTAAATGCAGATTTAGTTCATTTTGGTCCAGATTTAGAAGATATTAAACATATGATAGAATTACCAGAAGATCAACAACGATATGATATAAATACTCAGGTAACAGATATGATGGATGATATTTTATCATTATATTCCTTAGATAAACGAACGAAACAGGTAATGAATACGATACATAAAACAATAGAAAGATATAAACAATTAAGAGAAGAATATTCATTTCGTAATCAAGAAGGAATATTAACCATACCATTACCGATACAAGATGATACAAAACCATTAATATATACATTGATGAACAATGAGGTTACTATAGATTGGATAATACCCTTAACTAAAGTAAAGAAGGTATTGTTTAATTTACCTTTACATAATATAGGATACTACAATGATGTAATACAATCTAATATAGATATGAGTGTAATAGAGTATAATGATATATGGGACGAATATTATAATAATAATGGTCCAGTGCAACAAAATAAATATAAAACATTGACGAATAAATTATCATCGTATTTATCGCATATAGAAAACGATCCTAATGTTACTCATTTATATAGTATAGATGTTAATCAAAGGCAACCTATAATTTTAAATAATTATTTAGATTTTAAATCAACAACTATATTTAACAATGCGTGTGAAAGTCCATTGGAGAAAAATATGTTGGGAGAAGTAATAAACTTTATACACAATTATTCTTTTTATACAACTACATTAACAGATGGTCAAAGTTATAAAGAAAATGAAGAAGTAATGAAACCTGACACATTAGATATAGATTCATTGATGTTGCTACCATATCCTTATATAGAACATTTTAAAACCAAATTACCAAAAACGTCAATTAAAGAACGATCTAATTTATGTAGTAAATATCCTAGTTTATATAAAGTTTTACATAAGAATAGTTCTATATATACAAAAACTATAAATACAGACACAACTTACGCTATACCAGAATTAAAACACATTTTTGAACAGATTACATTTATGCCACCATCAGATACTATATTATCTATAGAAGATAAGGAAGAACGTTACAAGACATATTTAGATAAGATTATACCAACTAATTATGAGATATTAAAATTATTACTTGCACAAATGGAAGATGCGTTATCATTTAATGAAGTAATAAAACGAATGGAACCATATAATATCTATGAACGTAATATAAATAATAAATTATTTTTACAAATTAAAGATGTTGTCGGTAAACGAATAAAAGGTAATAAAATATTGTTTAGAGAACGTCAAAAAGCGTTTCAGCGTTTAATCATCAAAAATAAGAGCAAAATGATGAATGATGCATTAATTCAATTGGTACCAAAAGATGTGACTGATATATTAACCATGTATTATTTAAGTAAAGATGCGAATGAGTCTTCATCGGAACAACTCTTAAGAATATTAAATATGGATTGCGGTGAATTGTTTAATGCGTCTGTATTACTTGATATAATAGATTTACATGCGGTTGAACGATTAGATAAAACGATAGAAGACAAATCATTGGAATTAAGTGAAAAATTATTAAAAACAAAAACCAAATGTAGCACGTATGTATTAGTAAAAAAGTATAGTTCTATAGAACAAGTAGAAGCGGATCAAAAAAAAGAAATTTATGTAGACAAGGAATATGATAAAACAAAGTATAGATTACTAGATGAATATAGTAAAGAGTACCAAAATATGGAGTTACAAGAATTTATGGTTTTTATAATGGGAAAACTAATGCAAAAAGAAAATTTAACGGAGGAAGATGCCGCAAAAGAAACACGATATATATTAAAAGGTAAACGCTTGGTGGAAAATGGAACTTATGCCGTATTATTACACAATGATCACGGGTTTATGGATACGCAACATAATAATAAATTAATGGCAACTCAATATTTTAAAAGACAAAATGATGAATGGATAGTAGATAAAACAATTGATGAAAATGTATTCGCATTAACTTCCGAAGATTTTTGTAATACAAATGATAGTTGCACATTTTCCAATAATGAATGCACCGATGTAACCTCCATAAAACAACAACATAATAAACAATTAATTGACCGTATTGTAAGTCAAATGAAAAATGAATATTATTTATCGAAAGATGATTTGGAACAAGCATTTAGATATAACTATAATGATATGTTTCGTAATTTTAAAAATCTACAACTGTATCGTAATGCGGAATTGTATAAATATGATTTAATGAAACGTAATATAGGTATAGATGCGGATATCGGTGATGATGTAATAGAGTCACCTTATAAGATGTTGATAGATAAAATATTAACGGAAGGCGATTTAACTATGAAATATGAATATATAATAGAATTTGTTTCGCGTTATACACGATTACCTAATAATGATGAACAAGTAACATGGTTTTATTGTAAAGAAAGTAATGTTCCATTACTACCCATGTTTTACTATAAATTAGCATCAAACTATAAAAATAAGGATAGTTATATGACTGCGTTAAAGCAGATTATAGTTGATTATGGTGCGTTAAGTGATAATTATATAGTAGATAAAAATAGTGGTTATGTTATATCATCTATAGATTTTAGTACAGAGGAAGGATATACTGTAGATGGTTTTAAAGAAGTTACGCGTGATATAATTACGGAAGAGAAAAAAGTAGTAATAGGAGGAGAAACTATAAAAGAGGAAATTCCAAATACCGAAGAAACAAAAATGATGTTTAATATAATTTATACTATAACTAGTCATATGAGTATTCGTATGTCTGTAAAGGATATAAATTTAACGGTAATACAAACGGATCAATTTTATAATACATCGGTAGATACCGAAGAAAACTACAATGAAAGGATGGTTATATTAAAGAGAAAGGGTAAGACTGTTTCTAGTTACGAGGAATATAAAGATTTATTATTGTTGTTATATACAGTTTCCATTTTGTTTACAATTATACAAACAAAATTTACCAATGAAAGTATAAAAAAATCTGTTCCTGGATGTTTAAAATCTTTATCAGGATATCCATTAGAAATAGAAGATACTGGATTAAAAGGATTAACTTATATGGCATGTATAGTCCATAAATTAAAATCCCCTATACGTCCGTGGAATGTAATAGGAAATATGAAAATACCAGCTTTGGTAAAAAAAATGAAGGTCATTATAGACAATGACATAGTAGAATCTAGTTTTTTGCGAGAAAGACGTGATTTATTTAATGAGATGCAACAAAGAAATGTAACTTTTGAAGATATACCAGCAGAATTAGATGTTAAAAAGTGGTCACAATTTATTCCACCATTATATAATTACAGTATACATCAACCAGACCCTATAGCGTCACATGTTAAAAAAGATATAGTAACCAATAAAAATGGTTATTCCATAGTGTATTTCAAAATGGTGCAAATGTGTTATCGTATAATGCATACAATCAATACGGCTATAAGTTTAGAACATCCTCATTTTATAGGAGAATTGGGTCCTTATAAAGATAATACGTGTTGTGAAGAATTAGTTCAAGAGTTTAAATCGGTTATACATTATTTTTCAGAAAAAAAACCGGAAATATTGAAAAATATAAGTTCGTTAGAAGACTTATCGTCTTTGTTAGATAGTGTAGTTAAATCAAATCAGACCTTGTGTATGATTAATAATTTAGGTTATCCAGATACACCGGATACAAATGTAGTTTTATTTTCGGAAACAGTTATTTATAAAGCATTTATGTATTATTGTAAAATCAATAAGGACATTCCTATAGATGATGCATTAAAAACTATATGCATAGACAATAGAAGTGAATATGAGAAGGATGATCCAATTGAGGTGAAAATTAGAAAAATGAAGCAAGAAGGTAAATTGTATTCTATAGAATCATTATACCAATTATTACAAGTAGTAAATTCTCGTAATATAATACACGTAACTAGCACTTTTAGTGATATTTCTCGCTATCATATGTTAGAGGAAATCCTACGAGAATTAGAGGATATGAATAGTGTATTAATACCAGTAGAAATCCGTGAATCATTAAAATCGTTAATGGATACGTTTGATGTAACGATAGAAAGCAAAACAAAAGAAATGAATATAATAGCGAGATTAATAAAAACGGAGCGTAAAAAAATAGAAAAACAATTGGTTAAATTAAAGACTAGAGGTGTAACGGATATTAAACATAGAAAAATAGTAGATAAGTTTTTATCCATTATAGATGGCGAATATACTACAAATGAATTATCCTATATAAATTATGTTAAAAGATTTATAACAGATGTATGTGTCCATTTTCCTATGAGAATACTCAATAAAACAGATTTTTCGTCTATTACTATACCAAAGCATTGGAAAATTACATCATATAATCATACCATGGATATAATAAAAGCAATAGCAGATCATTACAGTTCATTTATTCCTTTTTATGGTAATGATAATATAGATGCAATATTACATGGTGTATTAGATCAAACTAAAGATTTACTCCGTTTTATGGATGCTTTACCGTATTTTTCGTCGTATGTGGATGAAAATCAAGTAAAATATTTCCACGTGTTGGATGAAGAGATAATAGTAAATATCTATAATTTTTTGTTAATTAAGTCCTTAACTATTTATTTAGATAATATAACTAATGTTACATCAACGCATACTGGTCTGAGTGAAGGGGAGGATATGCGCGTAACATTAGCGAGAAAAAAATCCATAGAACAATTGGTGAATGATGTATTAATCATGTATATGGACCAATTTGTTAAAAATTATGAGAAAACCGAACCAACTTATGCACAAATTCTTAATCGGACTATGTATGCTAAGGAAAAGGAGAAAATAGATTTAGTTAAATATATGAGTGATATGTCGGATGAACAGCGTAATACAGAACAGGCGTTGCGGTCTACGGGTCAAGGTCGTTGGGCAACGGGTTTACAAAAAGGGTATAAAGAATATCAAGGTTCTATGTATGATGAAGAAACTAAAACTATAAGAGAAGAAGGAGGTGTAATAGATTTTACGGGTGATTTTATGAAAACGTCTGAATTAGAATCTGCATTTGATGAAGAAGCGGATGCTTACCATATGAGTGAACTTATGGATGATGATGATGGCGAAGATGGAGATTATATGGTAAGTCCAATAGATAATGAATAAATAATATTTAAAACAAATTATTTATAAATATATATAAAATGATACGCGTGGTTAGATATTTATCTACACAAAAAGGAAATGGTATAAAAGAAATTTGTAATGTAACAAACAAATATATTTGGAAAGGTATACCTGATTATGATTTAGATGTGAATCCTTATAAAATAGAGGTTATTAAGAATACTGTAAAAGTAAAAAAGGATGAAAAAAATAAATCTAATACATAAATATAATGGAACAGAATTTAGGATTTTGGTGTTATATTATATATATTTATGTATTGATTGCTATAAAATTGTTTTATCTAGTTAGCTTAGTTATTATTAAAGTAGACAAGACAGCACCAAAACAGTTAGAAGAATTAAATGATATAAGTAAAAATATGTTTATGGGAATGTTGGCGGTATTAATGATATATTTGTTTCACCCTAGAAATAACATTGAAAGGGTAATTATACAAGGAGAAACAAAATTATTATTATTTTTGTTTGGTATAATATCCTTATTAGAATTACCGTGGGATTATGTTTATAATAAAGTAATAGGCAAAACTGATATAGGTTTAACTTCAAATCAGTTTTCTATAGCATTAGGGTCTATAATTACTGCGATAGTCACAGGATTAATAGTTTTAATTAGATAAATTGAAATAAATATAAGTATTCATAATGAATATAACCGTTATGAATACTAGGATAGAAATTATCTTGGGTTGCATGTTTTCCGGGAAATCAAGTGAATTGCTTCGTCGTTGTAATCGTTATCATGCAATTGGAAAATCAATTACATTAATAAATCATGCATTAGATACGAGAACCGATGATAGTATAAAAACGCATGATGGTGTCAAAAGTGTTGCGATTAAATTGACTAACTTAATGGATTTTATTAATGATAAAACTTATAGACAAACATTGTATAGTTCATCGGTAATAGGTATAGATGAGGCACAATTCTTTGATGATTTGGTTGAATTTGTCATAGCAATTGAGAAATTAAATAAAATAGTTATTATTGCCGGTTTAGATGGAGATTCAGAACGAAAACCATTTGGTAAGATATTGGAATGTATACCTCTTTGCGACAGTGTAGTAAAATTAACAGCATTAGATATGATTAAACAAGATGGAACACCAGCAATCTTTTCAAAAAGAATATCAAATACCAAAGATCAGGTATTAATAGGTAATGAAGATTCATATGCGGCTGCATCGCGTTCAAGTTATTTAAACTAAAAAATGTATAATTATATAAATATTACATTGTAAATGGTGTAATATATTTTCTTCATTTTTAATAAATTATTATTATATATGGTATCATATATATTTGCTTATGGAAGTTTAGTGGATAAAGAAAGTCGTGAATCTACTATAAAAACAGACTTGGTATATAAGTGTGAATTAGAAGGCAAATATATAAGATTTTGGACATATCATCCTCGTAATCATTCCCAATTAGTGTTGGGTATGTCGCAGCATATCACTAAAGGAAAAATAAATGGTGTATTATTGGTAGTAGATGATGATATGTTATCAAAATTAGATGAACGTGAGTATAGGTATATACGAGTAGAGTTAGATAAGAAGGAGTTAGTTATTAATAAGGTTTTAGATTCGGATATACCATTATATACATATTTATTGCATAGAGATCGGGATATTAAAATAGAGAATACTTTAGCTAATAGTCGTTATATGTATATTTGTTTTAGGGGATTTTTGGCGTATGGGGAGGCGTATATAAAACAATTCATAGAAACGACAGATGGGTGGAAATATGATTGGATGGAGTATTATGTTGATACTTATAAAAAAATATGCTAAAATAATATAATGGTATCAAAAGCAGAATTGCGTAAAAATAAAGTGGGTGTTGCAATCTTGTTATTTATGTTTGTATATGGTATATTTTATGCTTTAAAACCAGCATTTGCTTATAATGAAGATGGAACTTTAAAACCTTTTGGATTAGGATATACGAATAAAACAGTAATTCCGGCTTGGATAGTTGCGATTATTTTAGGTATATTATGTTATTATGTAGTTATGGTATATTTTACATTTTTTTAAAAAATGAAAACAAAATAATATCTAATTATATAGTATAATGGCACAAACACAAAGACGACGACGTAATCGCAGCAACAAATCTAACAGTAAAACACAAAGAAAGCAAAGAAACCAAAAAAACCAAAAAAAACAACAAAAAGGTGGAAGTAAAAAAGGCGGTGCTAAAAAGGGTGGCGCTAAAAAAGGCGGTAAACCCGTAAACAAGTATTTTCAATTGATGATGAATGCTAAAAAACATAATTTAGAAAGTTTTGAATATAACGGTAAAACCTACAAACGTGAAAAAAAAGGTCATTTAACTTTTTACAAGGCGTAAATGAAGAATATAATGATATAAAATAAGAAAACCGTATTGAAAATACATAGGGGCAAAGCGTTGATGATTAATATAACTTAGATTAGAATATCCATGTATAATACGAATTGCAATCCATTTAGAAAAAAAATAGAAACGTTTGTATAAACTGTATATATTTACGGTAGTAATATCTAGATCAAGACCTATACCTCCATTAACTTCTAATACAATAAATGATTTGCCTTGTTTTAGAAGATGTTCAGATTTATATTTAATATCATATCGTCCAATATGATTACCTGGAATACTATAACCAATTCGATCTAATTGTTGTTTAAATTTAGTAGTTAGTAAATCATTACGTTGTATTCCTGTAGGTGTACCGTTCCATATATTGCGTATATAGTTTTTACCATAATGAATAATAGATTCATAATGATTACTACGTTTAATACAAGAAGTATAATTATATGTATTATTTTCAAATATATAGGTAATACCAACTTCATATGAAAAGTTTGTATAACTTTCAATCATTGTGAATTCAGGATGGAATATTTTAAGATATGCATCCCGTTGTTTATCATTATTTATTTTTTTTACTCCAATACTAAAACTATCACAAATATATGGTTTTAAGATATAAGGATAAGAATATTGATTAGCAATTTCTTTGGTATAATAATTAGCATTAAGTCTAAATTCTTTAGGGACAAAGGATAATGTATATAATTTATTATATTGTTTTAATTGATAATCATGTGGATTAGAGCATATCATGAGATAAGTTACTGTAAAGAATAAAACAATCAATAGTAAAAACATATTGTATTATTCATTGCTTATATACTAAATGTTTAAACTTAAAAATTAAGAACTTGTTGTTGTAACACAATCTGTATTTACAATATAAACATAGGCAACATTAATGGCCATACAACCACTAAGAAGTAACCATACTAGTTCTCCAATAGAATCTTTCATAATAATAAATTTAAATAAATCATTTTTCATGGAAGGATCATTGATAGCTTCCTCATTTAGTAGAGGTTTTAGACGATGTATGGAATCTTCAAAGTTTATTGTATTCATTTCATTGATCATTGTAGAAGTATCATTGTAAATATATTCAATACTTTTTAATAAAGCTTTGTCATTTATATTAGATTGATCAATAGATTCGGGTGTTTTTAACATTTTAACAAAAGCGCTCTTGACGCCTGCCATATAAGCAATGAAATAACCTAAAGTATTGGAAAAAGGCGCTTTCCATCCGGGAAACATTAACAAAAGGACATTAATCGTAAAAAATATCCCTATCCACGGTAAAAATGTTGCTATTATAGTAGTAGTAAACTGATCAGTATCATTACAATTATCCTTAGCAATCATAGAATTAAGTTGCCATTGAATAATAATAATAATTAAAAGATATCCAAAGATCCACATTCTATCTCCTACGACTCCAAAAATTATTTTTACTATTGTATAAATAATAGTTATAATGATAAATACTCCAAAACAAGTAGAAACATCGGCGCTTACAGTAGAATTAGAATTATCATCATCATCAGATTGCGAGGACATATAGATAATGGGTATAATTTATTTTCTTATAATAGAACTATTAAATATGAATTATATTCAAGGACCCAGTTTAATAGAACCTGGAACTAGATATTTTTTTAAATCAACTTTAAGACAATGTAATGCAGTTAAACAAGTTCATATGAATAAATTATATAACATAACAATGTTAGGCTTATTTTTATTTATTCTACTATGTATCTTGTATTATAATTATAAGGGTAGGATAACGAAAGAAGAAAAATATATTAAGCAAGAAAAAGAACGACAATATATAATAGAAAAGGTTCGTAGTTTAGATGAAATACGTGAAAAAGAAAGTCAGGAACGAATTACTAATTTGCCAATAATGCGATAAAATAATGTAGATTCACTATATATGAATGAACAATGTCGTGTAGCAATAGAAGAATATTATACTTTAAAAAATGATTATGAACAAGTTTATAATGCAAAACGTAAATCAATTATGAGTAATAAATCTGCGACAAAACAACAAAAAAGAGAAGCAGCTCAATCTATAAAAATACCTTGTGTTCATTGTAAACGTATGGTTGGAACCTTATTTTCTACGCAAGATCGTATATTAATGGCAAAATGTGGTGATACATCTAACCCTTGTCCTCTAAACATACAAATATATAAAGGTAGGGTTACTAGATATGATACTACTTTTCAAATATGGTTAGAAGACCATATTAAAGAATATAGTGAAACGATATTAAAAACAAAATTAGATGTTTTGTTTCAATATATAACTGAAGATGAAGCGATAAAGATATTTCAAGAAACAAAAGAAGACTTAGATTTGTATACAATGGGTTATAATGTAGATTTTCAATTATATTTAGAAAAAACTACAAATAGTGAGGTTCAAGATGATTTAAAAAAAAGTATTAAAAAATTATTAGGATATAAAAACGATATGAAAAATATGTTATCACAATATTATATTAATAAAGATAATCGTATTTTCAATAA
>MDTG01173734.1_pt1 | contig 11329 bp, 9 predicted proteins | sample 811421 | NCBI WGS metagenome assembly MDTG01 (sample SAMN05326645, study PRJNA326480) | marine metagenome | isolation source: seawater | place: Pacific Ocean: South East | collected 2011
AAACAACCAGCTCAATTTAGCTCGTATCTCGCTTCTCGTAACTCGTTACTTATAATCCCTTCACAGCTAAAGCAGTTCCTACAAGTGATACGCATCACACACGTGGGAGGCGTTTTAACGCCGAAAAGGCGAACCCATTCAGCGGTATTAAACAACCAGCTCAATTTAGCTCGTATCTCGCTTCTCGTAACTCGTTACTTATAATCCCTTTCACAGCTAAAGCAGTTCCTACATGCGATATTCATACACCGTAGGCGGTGTTTAACGCCGAATTACATTTGGTGTTTTCGCGCGAAATAAATTTCACGCCTACATAAATAAGCTCGCACTTCGTAGCTCTATAAGTCCTTCGGACACGCTTCCGTTCGAGTTCGTCGCAGAGCTCCTCTCGCTCACGCTTGAAAGCAAAACTTTTTGCTTGTCTAGTCCTTCGGACACGCTTCCGCCCCTAGGTTGCAGTTCCTACGTACTGATTTTATTGCTAATTTTTGTTTTTTTACGCGTTGAAGTATAATGTCTACACAGTAGGAGGCGTTTTAACGCCGAACATTTTTACCTTATTCACGGCAAAAGCCGTTCCTACGTTAATGTCGTGTTGAATCACGACTTATAAATTTTTCCACGCCACGCAAGCATGATACTTGCGGCCGGTCCTACAAGATTACTCGTAGAACTTACAAACTAATTTCTTTGTTATCTACACTTACGATGACTTGTTTGTTCAATAAATTAACTAACAAAATACTGCGCATATCGCCATCGGGTTCTTGGTATATGGCTTGAACATTTTTAAATGACTCGGTATTTAAATAAACCACATCACCTGTTTTAGGTAAGTCTGATTTTACTTCGCACGCTGTTTCAAAAGAACGGAGTTGAGAAATTAGCTGTTCAGGAACAATTTGAAACTTGCTGCCATAAGCTACAAAACCGCTTACGCCCCGCGTATTTTTTACCGCAGAAAAATTACAATTTTGTGTGTTTAACTTAATAAATAAATAGTTCGGAAAAAGAGGAGATGTTTTAATAGAACGGCGTCCCTTTATAATTCGCTCTATTTTATGTTCGGGAAAGAATACCTCAAAACCTTGGTTTTGTAGGTTTGTTTGAGCTCTTAGCTCTTGTTTTGCTTTGCAAAAAAGTAAGTACCAACTTTCCATAGTCACACCCAGAATGCTCATTTTCCTTAAATCCAATCCTAAAGGATTGCTTTTTATGAGTCGGCGATTATACGCATAGAGTTCTGGCGTGTCTATTATAATATTTCATGCTTTTTCTGTCATTAATCTAATCGTTTCCGAACAGATCTCGTGTATATATTTTTTCTGCAACATCTTGCAACTCTTTAACCATACGATTTGCAATAATTACATCTGCACTTATTTTTAGTTCATTGAGATCTTGTGTCACTTTAGAGTTAAAAAAAGTACTTTCTTGTAGCTCAGGCTCAAATACAATGACTTGAATCCCTTTAGCCTTAATACGCTTCATTACACCCTGAATAGCAGATGCCCTGAAGTTGTCTGAATCGGTTTTCATAATAAGACGATAAATACCCACAACTTTAGGGTTTTTAGCAATAATTGACCCTGCTATGAAGTCTTTACGTGTTGAGTTTGCATCAACAATCGCACGAATCATGTTATTAGGTACGTTTTGGTAATTAGCTAATAATTGTTTGGTGTCTTTAGGTAAACAATACCCACCATATCCAAATGAGGGATTGTTATAATGACTCCCAATGCGCGGATCTAAGCATACACCTTCAATTATTTGTTTAGAATTTAATCCATGACTTTCAGCATAACTGTCAAGCTCATTAAAATAAGCCACACGCATAGCAAGGTAGGTATTCGAAAATAGCTTAATCGCTTCGGCTTCGGTTGAATCGGTAAATAAAATATCAATATTTTCTTTAATGGCCCCTTGAGCTAACAAGTTGGCAAATACCTCGGCACGCTCTGAGCGCTCACCCACAATAATACGCGATGGGTGCAAATTATCGTAAAGGGCTTTGCCTTCACGTAAAAATTCTGGCGAAAAAATAATGTTATCTGTTTTAAACTTATGCTTTATATTTTCGGTATAGCCAACTGGTACTGTCGACTTTATCACGATAACAGCATGTGGTTTTATAGCTTGCACATCTGCTATAACTGCTTCAACTGACTGGGTATTAAAATAATTAGTATCGGGGTCGTAGTCTGTCGGTGTTGCTATCACTACAAAATCAGCTGCTTCGTAAGCCAAAAACTTATCTGTTGTTGCCGTAAAGTTTAATTTTTTATTCGCAAGGAAATTTTCTATTTCGGTGTCTGATATGGGTGATTTACTCGCATTCAGTAATGCCACTTTTTCTTCAACAATATCCAAAGCCACTACATTATTATACTGAGCCAACAACATCGCATTTGATAAACCAACGTAACCCGTACCTACAATTGTTATGTTCATAATTGCTCGTAAGTAAAAAACAACGTCCTGCTGTATTTACTTACTACGCTAATTTATTTTTGTGACGATTTAATTATCAAGCTACTTTTTTAAAACAACCAGTAAACGTTATTAATTTTAATCGGTAAGTCTATGATCTTGAAATTGCTGAATGAAACCAGTTTAGAAAAGGTAAAAAGAAAGAAGGTAGATTAAACATTGCGGATTAAGAAGAATGTATTTTACACGCGAGACTTAACTGCGTTCACAACATAACATAGGAAATAATACCAAACACTCAAAGGGCCAACCTTATTACTACTCTTAAGTATCTTAAAGTGCCACATTGCGGCCTTAAATTTGTTACTTGATAAGCTATTCGTAGCAACTAAGTAATTCGCAACGGGCTCCTCAATACCTATAGAGTCTGTTTTTTCTATTATATTTAACCACATAGCATAGTCTTCATGCCCTATGTGCTGTTGGTAAAATTTACCAAGCAATTTAGCGTTGTATATGCCTGTTAAGTTACCTATACAGTTTTGTTTTAGCATATCCTTAAGAGTTACACGTGACTTAATTTTTTTTATATTAAGAACATCGCCAGACTCGTTTACGCGATAGTATGCACTGTGTGAAGCGTTTACATTATGTATGTTCATCGCTTCAATTTGAGCTTTTAACTTATTAGGTAACCATGTGTCATCACTATCTAAAAAAGCAATGTATTCACCTTGAGCCACTTTTATACTGTTATTTCTAGCTGACCAAGCCCCTGATGCTCCCTTATTCAGGGTATACTTTATACGTTTATCATTAGAGGCAAGCTCTTGTACAATTTTAGCAGTTGAGTCTGTTGAGCTATCATCTGTAACAAGCAGCTCCCAATTTGTATAGGATTGGTTTTGGATTGAGCGAATGCTGTTTTCTATCGTTTTTTCAGCATTAAATGCAGGCATAATAATGGAAACCAACGACATTATTATTTTGCCCCGAAGCCTGTCAGCATAGTTTTTAAAGTTTTAAACACAATATTTACGTCAAGCCAAAAAGACAAATGTTTAATATAATAAAGATCGTAAGCAAGTTTTTCTTTTGTAGAGTCAGTATCATCTGCATAGCCATGGACTGTTTGTGCCCACCCAGTAATGCCTGGTTTAACCATATGACGATAACCATAAAATGGAATATCTTGCTCAAATAACCTCACGAAAGACTCTTGCTCGGGTCTTGGACCAATAAGCGCCATATCTCCCTTTAGTACATTAAAAAACTGAGGTAACTCGTCAATTCGAACTTTTCGAATAAATTTTCCAACTTTAGTAATTCGAGCTTGCTCATCCGTTGCAAACTTATCTTTATCACACAACTTTTCAACGGTCATGCTTCGGAACTTATAAATTTTAAAAACTCGACCAGCTTGGCCAACTCGCTCTTGTGTAAATATAATTGGACCGGGACTTTCTAATCTGATCAATATCGCCGTTACTATCATTACAAAAAGTGAAAAAGGCAACGTTAAAATAATAATAGCTGATTCCCATACACGCTTAAAAAGCTGATAAATAGGGTTTGGTTGCAGAGTTCCTATTGAGTTTTCAGAAAGATGATGAACTTGTACTTTACCCTTGATCATTTCTTTTATACTTTCGGCATGAAAAACTGAGATTTCGTTCAAGCTACAATCTGCAATAAACTTTTCTTGATAAGGCGTTAAATTCTGGTGTAGATCAACAACTAAACCATGTTTAATCGCAGTTTGATCATAAGGTTCAGATAGTAAGACCGTTTCAATGTTACTATGAGATTCCAAGTCAGAATAATCAAAATTATCAATCACATGCAACATTAACTTTTTATGATTTGTTCTTAAAATCGTTGTTGTAAATAACCAAACAAAGCTTGATGCAGCACCGACAAAAATTAGAAATAAAGAGTAATCAAAACGCAAAATCAATACTAACGAAAGTGCTATGCTAAACACTGAAAAAATTAACGGGATTATGTAGTATTTTCGATCAACTAAAAGATACTTCGCCACTAAAGGCAAAGTGAAGGCTGTCGCTAGGTAACTTCCCTCAACAAGCATTAAAGAGTTTTTTACAGATTCCGTAGAGTAAGGGAATGCAGAAAAAGCTAACACCAAGCATGCCGTAAACAACAATCCTAGTGTGTGACATACAAATGAATTTGATAATAGTTTATACACGTTACAATCTTTTAGTTGAGAAAAATAAAATACAAAGAGAAGTATTTTACACAGTATTGACAAACAACAACCGAGAATTATACAAGAAACAAAAGCTAATGAACAACGAAGCTCTTAAATAATTTGTAATTACTTTTAACTGAAAATACAGTAAATGATACATAAAACACATATATGTATCATTTGGGATTTATTTTTTAAGATAACAAAAACTTAAAACAGATAGATTCATCTATACTTTATATAATCTAGTAAAGCTGCCATATAAGTGAAGTGACTGATTAAAATCTAACCTTTCAAGTGTGTCAGCTCCATAGGGACACCTGCTTTAATACTTTTAGCAGCGACTTTACCTATTACATCATTTAAATACTTTGGTGCTAAGCCATATCCTGGTCTAATACTCTTTACATTCTCATGTGTAAACACGTCACCTTCTGCAACATCCTTTACTACATACAATGAACGCCTAAAGATTGCATTCCCTTTCTCGCTCTCTTTTCGCTCATAATTTACTTTTCCTAGCGCCTGCCATGCTATTTTACTATCTCTGCATAACTGCTCTAACTCTGGCTTCTCTAACGAAAAACTATCATCCGGTCCGCCACCATTTCTGTCTAGCGTAACGTGCTTTTCGATTAAACATGCCCCCAACGCGACCGACGTAATAGCTGTTGTATTATCTATTGTGTGGTCAGATAGCCCCGTTAGCACATCAAAACGCGTTGCCATATCTGCAACCGTTGCTAAGTTATAGTCTTCTGCTGGCGCTGGGTAACCGCTCACACAGTGTAAAACAACCAACTCTTTACACCCTGCGTTTCTCGCTGTTTCGACTGCTTCGCGTATTTCTTCTTCGTTTGCCATACCCGTCGAAATTATCATCGGCTTACCCGTTTTCGCTACATACTCGATTAAGGGTAAATCAATGGCTTCGAACGAGGCTATCTTATAAGCTGGCGCACCAAGCTCTTCCAACATATCCACTGCCGTAAAATCAAATGGCGAACTAAAAATTGTAATGCCAAGCTCTTTCGCTTTCTCAAATAAAGGTTTATGCCACTCCCATGGCATGTGCGCCTCTTCATATAGGTCATAAAGCATTTTGCCATCCCATAACCCGCCTTTAATTAAAAACTCAGGGTTATCACTTTTCATCGTGATTGTATCGGGACGGTAAGTTTGCAGCTTAATTGCATCTGCGCCACATTCTTTTGCCATTTCCATTATTTTATAAGCGTTTTCTATGTTGCCATTATGGTTTGCTGACATTTCCGCAATAATATATGGTGCGTAATCTGGGCCTATCTTTCTGTTATCTATCGTAATAAATTTTGTCATTATTCCTCACTCCACAACTGGTCGAGTAAATTGCTCTGAATTGACTCTCTGATACCCTGCGCTACTAAAAAGCGCTTGTGATGCCGCGTTTTCTTTTAATACCGTGGCATTTATTATCACATCAGGGTGTAAGTTATCTATTTGCTGTAAGGCATATTTTCCTATGCCCTTGCCAAAATAATCAGCGTCAATAAAAATTGAAATCGTGTATTGACCTTGCGCGCTATTATCAAGGCGAACCACACCCACAGGTGCCGTTTCTTTGTTATTTTCGTCAACAAGTTCAATAATATAAAAATAGTCGTTGTTTGCTGCGAGCTTCTTTGTCATCCATGCTTGATGCTCTGAAAAACTCGGCACCGCTTTATTTAATGCATATTTTCGTGTTTCTGGCTTACACTGCCACTCGTAAACTTGTTCAATATCTGAGGTGATAGCGGGCCGTAACTTTAACCTAAACTCACTCAGTCGGTTAATGGCTTTCACCACTCGCTGTACTCCCTGCCCATCACATAGCTGTAAATTAATTCTCCGTATCTCTTCATACTGACTGAGTAATTCATGATACGTTGGCACTAAATCTGTCTGTATTCGAGATAGGTCTACTTGTTTTGCAGCACCTACCAATGCCAAATTACGGCTAATTGTTTGCTGATTTTCAGCCAGGGCAATAATAATGCTTGGTAGCCCAACACATGCTCGCTCCCACGAGGTACTTCCCGGTGCGCCTATTGCAAGTGAATGCTCGGCCATTAATGCTGCCATATCACTTACAAAGTCAATATGCGTTACCCAATGTGGGTGTTGTAACGAAAATGCCTTTACACTTTCATAATTTGGCGCACGGGGGCTTAATAAAACTGTGACAAGTGGCTTTGTGTCAAGCTGCTGTAAAGCCTTCAAAGCTCGAAGTGTCGCGTTTGGTGCATCAATGCCTCCCATCGAAAGAAGGATGCGAGGCGGCTGTCGCAAAGGCGGCTGTTTTTCTACTTGGCACTGTTGGTGATATGTCGCAAAAACAGGCGCAATTAGTGCGTATTGCGTTCCTGCAAGTACCAATGCATTGGCATTTTTTCGGTTATACTCCGCTGCGTGTCGTTGTAATGTTTGATCGATAATTAATTCAGCGTCATGCGCTCTCACTAAGTCATCAATTACAACCACTTTACAATCATGCGTTTCTTTTACTCGCTTGTGCCATAAAGCACCAATACCATAATGGTCAACAATGACTAAGTCTGTCGATTTAATTAAATCAGCACACTCTGCTGCATCATCAAGCTCTGGGACTTGAAGCCAGCCTTGATAGTCATCTGTACTAACAGGTTCAACTGGGCACGCTAGCGCTGAAAGTGGGCAAACATTGTGACCGCGCTGCTTAATAAATGATATTAAGTCACCGGCTTGTGGACGAGTCAAAAAAACAACTTGGTGGCCATTGATTGACAGCGCATCCGCCAAAACCAAGCAGCGCATAACATGACCACTACCAATGTGAATGGATGCGTCAACCCGAAAAGCAATTTTTAGCATTTGATAACCTGAAATAACGCTTCAGCTAAATCCCAATCCTCTGGCGTATCAATATCTTGCACTTGCTTTCGTGGCAAAAGTACAGCTTTTGACTTAACCCCAAATATAGGCCGTTTAGCTTTAAATGCGTCCGCTGTGCCCCAATAAAATTGGCCCGCATCATGGTATGCTTCAATTAAATCTTGCGAACGGGTATTAAAGTGCTCCGGTTGAAACATTTCAACCGTGCCTTCGGCATTCAGTTTTAGCGCTCGCTGAATAGGAAATGCATAACTCGTTGCACTAAATGCATAATCCAACTCACCCGATTGCAATGCTTCATACCCTTGTTTTAGGTTACTTGGCAAAACAAACGGCGCAGTTGCATAAAGACAACAGACATTATCAATAACATCACCCTGTGCCTCAAGCCATTCAAGCGCATGTTTCATAACATCCAAAGTCGTTGCGTAATCATCCGCAATATCTGCTGGTCGTATAAACGGCACCTGTGCGCCAAACTGCTGTGCAACATCGGCAATTTCAGTATCATCTGTTGACACTATCACCTTGTCAAAACACCCGCTTTTGATAGCCGCTTCTATCGAATAGGCTATCATTGGCTTACCATGAAACAGTTTGATGTTTTTTCGCGGAATGCGCTTACTGCCACCCCGAGCTGGAATGATTGCTATATTCACGACTATTCTCTCAAAACAGCTGTTAATTGCTTCACAACGTCATCTTGCTGTTCATGGGTCATCCCGTGAAACATAGGGATAGAAATCGCTTCTGCGTAATAACGCTCAGCTTCTGGGTAGTCACCTACGTTAAAACCCATTCGCTGATAATACGGCTGCAAGTGCACCGGAATATAGTGCAAATTGACTCCGATACCCGCTGCTCTTAGCTCATCAAATACCTGTTTGTGTGATTTGGTTATGGCGCTTAAATTCAAACGGATTACATATAAATGCAAGCCAGAATACGTCTCAGGCAACTGATACGGCAAAGTAATCGGTAAATGTGCAAGCTTTTCATTGTAACGATTAGCTAACTGATGGCGAGCAGCGACAAACGACTCTAAGCGTGACATTTGCGACACTCCTAGTGCCGCCTGTAACTCTGTCATACGGTAGTTAAAACCTAGGTCAACTTGCTCATAGTACCAGCCACCGTGTGATGGATTTTCCATCAAGGCTTCATCTCGAGTGATACCATGACTTCTATACAGTGCCATTTTATCGGCCAGCGCTTTATCATTTGTGAGTGCTGCGCCCCCTTCTGCCGTCGTGACAATTTTAACAGGGTGAAAACTAAAGACGGTTATATCACTGTATTCACACGCACCAATCGGTTGTGACTGGTAACGACCACCAATCGCATGCGACGCATCTTCTATTACTTTAAAACCATACTCGCGTGATAGCGCATGGATAGCTTTCATATCACAAGGTTGACCGCACAGGTGAACAGCCACTAACACCTTTGGTAACGTTCCCGAAACTTTAGCGCGTTGTAACTTCGCCTCTAATGCAGTAGGACATAGGTTGTACGTTTGTGGATCAATATCGACAAAATCAACCGTCGCACCACAATAAAGGCCACAATTAGCTGATGCAACAAATGTGACGGGTGTTGTCCAAAGAACATCACCCTGCCCTAGCTCCAAGGCTAAACAGGCAATATGCAATGCTGAGGTGGCACTATTAACTGCTAATGCGTAATGTGCACCAGTGGCATCCATTAACGACTTTTCAAATGCAGGCACTTGTGGCCCTTGAGTTAAAAAGTCTGACTTCAATACCTCAACAACAGCGTTGATATCTTCTGCTGTGATAGATTGCTTTCCGTACGGTATCATTTATGCGTTCTCTTATACTTCAAACGTAGGATCAACTTGCTCTTTGACTAAGTGGCGTAAACTTTCAACGGTTTCCCACTCGGTGTTTGTACCTGAGTTGTATTTGAAACCAAAAGGAACTTTCTTCGCTTTATGGTGCTCAAGAAATTGCGCTTCAGTGTACATGTAAGAAACTGACGGTAGAATCGCGTACTTGTCACCTAAATCAATGGTATTAATTGAGTCGGTTTCAGTGAGCATTTCTTCATGTAACTTTTCACCAGGGCGAATACCAACAACTTCAGTCTTACACTCTGGAGCCACGGCTGTAGCAACATCTAAAATTTTGTATGAAGGAATTTTAGGAATAAAGATTTCACCACCTAAATGATGGCCAATAGCAAACATAACCAAATCTACGCCATCTTGAAGGGAAATATTAAAACGTGTCATTTCTTCGTGCGTAATAGGTAGAATACCGTCTTGACGCTTATTCAAGAAAAATGGAATAACCGAGCCACGTGAACCCATAACATTACCATAACGAACAACGCTAAATTTAATGTCTTTTGAGCCTTTAATATTGTTCGCCGCTGCAAATAACTTATCTGATGCAAGTTTTGTTGCTCCGTATAAGTTAATTGGGGCACATGCTTTGTCTGTTGACAATGCAACAACGTCTTTAACGCCGCATTCTAGTGCCGCATGAATCACATTCTCTGCGCCATCTACATTAGTACGAATACATTCTGTTGGGTTATATTCTGCTGTATCTACTTGCTTAATTGCAGCAGCATGAATAATCACGTCAACACCTTCACACGCTTGCTTTACACGCTCTTTATCACGTACATCACCAATAAAAAAGCGTAACTGGGGAAACTGTTGTGGCGGGTAGCTCATACGAAGCTCTGATTGCTTCAATTCGTCACGAGAAAAAACAATAATCTTTTTCACGTCAGGGTAACGCGCTAAAATTGTCTCTATAAATTTCTTACCGAATGAACCCGTGCCACCCGTGATTAATACTGTTTTATTGTTTAACATAACTTTTCCAACAAAAGACTCTATTTCAGTCTCATTATAATAGTAACAATATACTCATTTTATGGTTTATACTTGTAAACATTAAGTAAACTTACACTCACTCAAACGTTTTAAACCCACATTTACATTGCGAAGAATGTCGATACTTTAAAGAAGTCTCAAACCTTCTAATGTAGTTAAAACTTTATAGAATTAACTTATCTCATTAGCTAAGTTAATCGCATCGAGCATAGAATCTTCTATAGAGCAATATTTCCAGTCTCCATATCGTCCGATAGAATATATGTTCTTTTCAGATAGGATAGCTAATATTTCTTTCTTTGATAAATTGGATTTATCACTTACATGTACATATGCAGGATCCATGATAATAGAACAATATGAAACGAGCTTATGATCATTAATTATACCTACTGTTTTAAGGTTTTCTAATGTTAGCTTTAACTGCTCATCAATATCGACAGGGTCCTCTGGTGAATAACCAATTTCAACATACATACTCAACCTTGAGCTACCGAGGATGTTATCGTAAAAACCAACTCGATAAAAATTGATATCTTTATCTGGAAAGTAAAGCCAATGAGTATCTTCATTTGGTGACTTTTTATCAAAACCTAAATTAAATACCAACACTTTGTTATAACTAAAGTCATCAGCTAAACGATTTACTTTTTCAATGTTAATTTTTTCAGAAAAGCTTTTAAGTGGAGAGCTATTCACTAAGTAATCAAAAGTAATCTGCCGCTTATTTGTAATAGCAACCTTTTCATCGTAGTTTATTTCTAACACTATCTCATTTAAGGATATTTTCGAATCTGGTATTGACTCTGCCAATGCATCAACAAAAATTTTAGCACCCTCTTTAGGATACAAAAAAGTTGAATTATAGCTCTCAACAGACTGCTTTTTGAATGATTTAATAACCTGATCTAGATTGGCGTAAG
>MDTG01246747.1_pt1 | contig 11329 bp, 2 predicted proteins | sample 811421 | NCBI WGS metagenome assembly MDTG01 (sample SAMN05326645, study PRJNA326480) | marine metagenome | isolation source: seawater | place: Pacific Ocean: South East | collected 2011
ATATCATAATAATTAAATTAAACCGAAACTGTAGATGGCAACTCCATTAGTAAGAATACCACAACCACAAGGTGGCACGATGTACGCTTTCGCTTCAGCGGCGAGAGATATTACTAGAGCGTTTAACAGTGCTGACATCAATTTTGAGTTTAGTAAATTCGCTTTACTAGACCTACCTGATTTCACACAATCTGTAAACAACTCTAATACTATCGACTTTGAGCTCAATTTAAAAGAGCCTTCAGGTCAAGCGTACAATGCAACCATGCCTAACGTGGATTTCGCACAATCATTTCAAAATTATGCATTAAACTTAGAAGAATTACTTCTTAAGGATGATGACTACGATCCAATCTTATTGGCGTCCGACGCTGAGAAGATTTTCTTTAAGTGGTTATCAGCTCTAGGTGCTATTGATTTTAGACCAACTGATTCTAATGAGAGTTCAACAGGAGCTTACGCTGAGAATGATAACGCGATCTTAGGCGGCTCGAACTACGATAAAGTAGTTAAGTATTTAGGTAGTATTGATGCTGAGAACGACGTAGCATATCAAGGCAATACTTACCATGAGGTTTATATTAACGTACCGACATCGGTAGGTTTTTCACCTCTAGTTCTATTTAAACCAACAGACTATAATACGTCTGCAACTAAACTTTATTTAGACGCTAACAATACGAATGTCGAGGGTAGAGAGGGACAAACACACCCTGACCCAAATATTAATCTACTGCCTATCGTTGACGTAGGTTCAACAAACAACACGGCAGCATATTATGATATTGCAACAAATGCTACAAACTCGGTTCAGATTGATTTCAACACGGCTTCCTATGAGCCAATTCAAAACAATCCAGATGTTCAATCATTATTGGATTATGCAAAGACTGGACAACAGTTCAGATTTAATGCTGTTTTAGTTTATTACGATTTATATAGTTCTTCTATTCCTGCGAATAGAGCAACAAATTTATATGGGATCTTAATCTTAGATGATATTACAGATGCCTATGGGCCTGGATCTAAAATCCACGAGCAAATTAAATTTAAGCCAAATGAAGTTACTGGCTTAAATGGTAACGCGTTCTCGCTAAAGTTAAATCTTAAATTTAACTCTTCACTAGATAACGTAGGTGTTGAGACAAGTGTAAATGACTTTACTACTTTCTCAATGGATCTATTTATGGACACCACTACTGCGTTAGAGAATGCAACCGAGCTGTTATTACAAGCTAATAATAGATATAATAAAATTGTAGAGAGATTAGACTCTTTAGAGAATGTAATTCTAGGTACAGCACAAGCTGCTGCACTAGAGGGTAGAATTAAAGAGCTAGAGGATGACTTTACTGCATCATCTCTACAACTACAAGATTCAAATGCACTATTAAGCCTAATTAATAATGCACATACAAAAATTAATCAACTGATTGATGGTACGATTCCAGTAGAATTACAATATAATACAGATGTAATCTTTGCGGGTAAAGGTACAAATATTGATAAATCGGTTGCTGGTAAAATTAAAGTCAATAATGCTGTTGATGGTTACGTAGTTAACGATGTATTCCAATGGGATATTAGTTCAGGCGTTGTAGCCGGTAGTGTATTAAGTGGTACAAACCAATTCGATACAACAAACGCTAATATAAATGGTGTTTGGTCTAAGTTAAATTCTTATAGCAATAGATTAAGCTTAAAGAATAAGCTGACTGCCGATCCGCTAAATGGTAATCTAAATATATACATTGACGACTCTGTTGTTGGTTGGACATTAGGACAATCTTTTAAAATCGCATTCGATACAATAGACGTTGATGGTAACAACATTAAAGTGTGGACTAATAAATCTGGTGGATGGTTAAACATTGCAGATATAGATCCATCACAGTTAATAACGAATAAACCATACATTGAGTTGGTCTGTACAGATCCACAAAATTATGTATTTGAAGTAGATATTTTAAGATAATATGAACACTAACAACTCTATATCCAATTCTTTGAAGAAGCTGCTAGAGATTAATACTAATTCTCTAAAGACTTTCGAGCGTATTAATGAAGCAGTAACTACAAACCAGAAAGATATTCCTCTAGAAGTTTTAACTGACGAGGGTACTAAAATAGTATCTATACCTGGTTTTGGTTTTATGAAGAAAGAGCTAGAGAGATTAGACAATAATCTAAAAGCTCTTGCAGGTTTAAGTAAAGGTACTACTAGAGTAAAATTATCTGATGGTACTTTTCAAAATATTGTCACTACTTCATTAAAGACTCCTGCAAATGATATTACAACATTAGCAAGACCAACTGCGTTTGTGTCTAAGCCTAATTACTTTGCAGAGGATTTCTTAAACCCAATGTTAACTACATCAGTTGACGTAAGCGGTCAAATTCCAAATGACACAGAAAGAGTCTTAGTAAAAAGAATTTTATTTGATGGTACAAATCAAGTTGCAGTAGATTTCTTTAATGAGAATTATAGAAACAAAGATAGTATTGACTACCTAACTGCAATTAGAGATGTGGTAAATAATAACATCGCATATATTGTTGACGAAGAGTTAAGAGATATGCCATATAGAACTACACAGTTTACTGGTAGATTTGATGTACTTTCTATCTCTAATTCTCAGAGAGAAGTAGTTGAGAATGGAGTAACTACAAAACAGGCTATTAAATTATACACTTTAGATAGTTTAACTTACTCGGATAACACGAAAGAGTTAGATGAGACTGAATTACTCCGCGTAGGAGACCAACTGATGGTCACTGGTGGTTCTAAAAACACGAGGTATAAGATTAGTAAGCTTGATGCTTCGACGCGTCAGGTTGAATTAGAATTGATTGAGGGCTATGAGGCTATTAAGATTGGTGCAGGTACTCTGTCCATCTATAAAGTAGAAGACAATAATCTTTCGATCGAAGTACCTGTTTCTTTTGATGAAAGAATTTTAATGTTCGTAAAAGCTGTCGATCCTGAATCTAAGATTCTAGCTGAGTCTTGGTCACCGGGTGTTGGTTTCCACTCAAATGATTTAGAGATTCTACAAGACGACGGTTCAATTATTTTATTATCTGATTTCTATAAAGAGAATGTAGCTGACTTTGGTAGATTAATTATGTCTATTAAAGAAGATAATATTCCACCGGCAACAGTAGGTGTAACTCCTAATGCTCCAGTTCTAGTTGCAGATAACTTTAAAGTAGTTCAGATTAACAAACACTTAACTGAGAATGACTCGGCTGATAAAATTAAGAAATTATCTGCTGATAAAGCTACAGTTGAAGAAGCTGTTAAGAAGTTAGATGATACGATTACTAAGAAAAGAGCTGAGATTGCAAGTAAGAAATATGAATCTCAAGTTCAGAAAGATAAAGATAAATCTGAGTTAAATGCCTTAATCGAAGAGAGAACCTCTGAGGCTAAGTTATACAACTCAATTGTAAATCAAATCCAGGCATTATCTGCATCTTCTAATGTGGCTAAGATTACGCCTAAATACAGAATTAGAGGTTTCTGGGCAGTGCCTGCTCCTAAACAAGTTGCAGATACTCTAGACCAGAATGTTGTACAGTTTGTTGTACAATATAGATACCTATCTACTTCTGGTAAAGCTGCTGAAGTTTCACAACTCAAATTCACAGAGGAAGACAGAGAGAAAGCAGCAGTATTCTCAAACTGGGTTGAAAAGAAAACTAAAGTTAGAGAAAGAGCTAAGTCGGTAGATAACAACGGTAATATTGCTAGTAAATTTACATGGCAAGACACTAAGATCGAGGATGGTCAAGAGATTAACTTTAATCAATTAGATATTGCAATTAATCAAGGTGAATTAGTTGAGATTAGAATTAAGTCTATCTCAGAGGCTGGTTTCCCTGCTAATCCAATGGTATCAGACTGGTCAGAGCCAATCCAAGTTACATTCCCAGAAGAAGAAATTGACACAACAGACGTTGCTGCTGTAGTTGAGGTTAACACTGCTGAGCTTGCTAAAGTTCAAATCACAGAGGAGTTAACTGCACAAGGTGTATTTACTCACGTTAGTGATTCATTTACAGCTAATGAAAACTACTACGCGCACGTTGCAACTAATATAGCATCTGGTTTCCTATCTCCAGAACAAAAGCCAATCTCAGTCTACGACAAGATTGCAGAGCTAGAAGCTCAGATTGCAGGTCTTAAAGCTAATGTTGAAGCTGAAGTTGGTGAATTGGTTGTTAAGATTGTATCAGAAGACGGTACGGTAACTAATATTGCAAAAGATACAACTACTCAGTTATTTGCAGGTTACTATGTAGATGAGGTTGCTGACTTAACAATTAGAAAAGGACATATTGTTACTAAGACATTTAAGTTACAATTAGAAAATAGTAAAGCTACTAAACTAGAACTAGTATCTAGACTACTTGGTGACAGAACAAAAGCGGTATATAGATCTTTCAACAACGATGCAAACCTAGACGCACACTCAAATGATTTCGGTATTGGATTAAACGATCAAGGTGGTGCAGGTATTGACAATAAAGTAAACAGAGATAATTACTATCAAGAAGAAGGTAACTATGACTTAGTACCTATTCAATACCAAAACGTAGGTATTGGATCTGGTGTTGGAGTTGGTGAACATGAGAAACAATATGAGGCTCCATATCAATCTGCTCAGAGAAGAGGTCAATTTATCTACAGTAGATATATGGATATTGCTAATCAAAATCCACACTATTTAACTAGACCTGTATCTCCAGTTGTTGGACAACCAAAAATTTCAGACTACGAACACGAATTAAGTACAGATAAAGACGGTAACGGCAACGACACGCAATGGGGCGTAACTGGACAGTATGATGATGCAGACTTTATCTGGTCAGGTGGTTTCCAAGACCTAACAGGTACATGGAACACTGATAAAATTAACGTGACTTCTACGTCTACTGTTGGTTTAACAGCCTATAATACTGGATTATTCATACACAAAGACCACCCATTATTAGCTAATATATGGGATGGCGCTGCAGCAGGTGGTAGCATGAATCTTGCTGCTACTAGAAAGTCAATGATTTTCTCAATGGCTAAGTCTGCTACTCAAGGTACTGGCTCACCTCTATTAAGTATTTTCGGATATGACCTATCACAAGTTAACCAGGTTACAGCAAAACAACAGATGGCATACCACCAAGGTACAGGCTTATTCGAGGCGGGCGTAGACGAGAGACCACTAAAAATGTCTTTCGATGCTAATGACCAATTCTTACTAGGTGGTCAATCTTGTGGTGCTTTCTTATTTGTATCTCCAGTTAACATTGATACATTAAAGGTTAGTGGTGAGACGAAGAGATCGGCAAAAGAAATAAAAGCTAAAAAGGATAATGAGTCAAACGCTGTTTCAGTAGATATAGTATTCCAATACAGAATGACTGATTACTTTGGTAACAATGAGACTATAGACACTGGTAGAATTGGTGGTTTAGCTAGACTCGCATTCAATAACTTGACCTACACAAAGAAAATCGGTTTAGATATTTTTGACAAGCATGGCGAGCAATTCTCATTTGACTTAGAAGTTTTTGCCAAGTACGGTCCAAAAGGAAGAAACTTAAATTCTATTAGAGCTGCACAGTTACTCAGACCAATACAGTAATATGACCATCCCTAAAAGATGGATATATACTAGAGAAGAAATTCTCTAAATAGAATTAAAGTTAATGGCACAAGTTACATTTTACGGAAATCAACAAACCTCATCTGCAAACGTTTTTGCAAACGGTCCTGCAGAGAAAGCGGACTATAACATCACTCCTACTACTTTGCATTACAATCCGGCTAACCCTGGTGATGCACTAGCAGTTGGTGATACATTGTTTGACGATCCAGGTTTTAATAATGTGTTTCAAGGTGGCGGTACTGCTGAATGGGTTTATATGACCGATACGAATGGAGGAACCCTAGGAAATTATGCCGTTAAAATAGATGGTAGTAATCAGGCTACTTTAGGTGAGGTTCTAGATATAGAAATAGGTCCAGACCATCTAATTGAGTTTCAGGATCTAAATAGTGCTCCAATCACTAGCGTTAACGAGAACGTACCGTTTAAATTAGTAGTTACAGAGTCGGGAGCAGGTCCTTCAATGTCACCTGTCGTGACGATAACTGGTTCTTCTCAAGTTGATGTAACCGATTTCGACACAGGTCAATATGCATGGCCTTTCACTTCTAATACAACTGACCCTCAAAACCCAGTTGACGATTTTACAGTAAGTTTTACAAATGGTGCTTTTTCACAAAACTTTAAGGCTCTTGCTGACTCAACAACAGAGGGTAATGAAGTATTTGCAGTTCAATTATCAAACGGTAAAACTGCAGCGGTTACGATACAAGATACTTCTGTAACTAAAACAATTGAATGGGATGATACTAGTGATATTACAGGTATTCCTCCAGGTGGTTCTAGTTATAGTAAAGATTTTACAATTACAGGTAACAATGCAGCCTTTAATTTATCTAACCATGTGGGATATAGTGATCCGAATCAGAATTGGGTTACTCTCAGTTTACTGACTCTTAATAACTCAGGGGGTACAATGCAATTCATTGTGTCACCAAACACTACAACAAGTGCTAGATCGTTAGATATAACATTAATACACCCAGATGGCGGTAGTATAACTTCTACTACAATTACGTTAACTCAAACTGCAGGTAATGCAGCTCCGGTTACACAGGCTTATAGTAAACCTATTGTACAAGATACACAAGGAACTACACTTAATTTTGCATCAGGTCAGGGCTGGAGCCCAGGCACTCCTGTTACAGACACTGATAATAGTTTTGCTAACCAAGATTTAGACATTGTAATTGTCTCTGTGCCAGGTAACGGTAGTGTTTTTGATGATACTAACTCTACTGTAGCTTTAACAGCCGGCGCAACGCTAGCTAACAACAGTGGTAATCCTACTATTATCTACAACCCTAATAGCGGATATACCGGTACAGATAGTTTTCAATATAAAGCTGTAGATGCTGCAGGTAACGAGAGTACTAATACAGTTACGATTACTGTTAATGCTCCAGTAAACCAACCACCTTTCCAATCGAACCCTGCTAATTTTCAGGTCAACGGATTTACAGGTTCAGGAGGTGAGAGTATCACAGCAAACTTAGCTACTTATACTGACGATGATAATGACAATCGATTTGACGATTTAGAATATGAATGGTATGATATTAATACTAATCAAACACTTACCCTAACACAACTCAATACTAGTTTAGCTCCACATGGTACAGTAACCGAGGATAGTACACAGGCAGGTTTCGTATTTACGTTTACTCAGACTGCTAACTTCGGGCCTAACGACTCGAATGTAAATAAGACATTCTACTATAGAGCCAAAGATTTAGACAATGAATATTCGGTTGGACTTCCAGTTAATGTACTGGTTAAGGCGCCCGTTAATAATGCGCCAGTCTTTACTAATACTTCTTTCGCTCAAACTCTAGATCAATATAGCAGCACTAGTGGAACTGCATTAGCAACAGACCAAGACGGAGACACTCTAACTTGGTCAATAGTACAGGCTCCAACATCTCAGAATGGAATTTCTAATCCAGGAGTTTTAAACCTTGATGTGGCCACTGGTTCATGGACTTATGAAGCTGATTATGCTTTAAGTACTCAAGATGTAGTTACATTTATTATTGGTGTTTCTGATGGATTCGATTCAGCGTCACCTCAATATACTGCTCAAATAACGGTAAACCCAATTAATGCAGTTGGTGTAACATATTCTTCTTTCTCATCGGATGGAGAAGCTGCGTGTAGCGAAAGTAGACCAAATGATGGATATATTAACACACTTGAGGCTACTAACATTGATCTACTACAGGTAGGCGATTCAGTTTACACAACATCGGCGCTAGACACTAAAGTAGTTTCTACTAGCTCTGCTACTCAGTGGATTTCTGTTGAACAGACTATATTAGGTACTCCTACAACTAGAGCTTTACAGATTGATTCAGATGGTGAAATTATTAACATAGTTGAATGTGAGGTAGTTTTAGGTAACGCGTGGCCAATTGAGGTTAACTATGACGATGATGTAAACGATTTATGTGCAGGTACCGCTGATTATCAAAATCAAACAGTATACCAAAACGTTGTTGAAAGAACTTCAACTTATATTCCTACTCTAGCTGAAGTTGTTGGGTTAGGAGGCCAGTTATTTACTGACGAGGTAATTGCAAACACCTATTTAACTAACACTGCTCCAGCAAACCTAACAGTTAATTCAGGTTACTATAACGATACTACGTCTGCAAATGCAGATCAATATTATGAATTCCAACAGGGTCAATGGATTGGTGAGCTCAACGTGGTTACTCAACAAACTAACTACGCTAAATCATGTCCAGCAGATATTGATTGGCAAACATTCTCAGTATCCGCATGGTATGATACTGATAATAGAACTAGCATAGATACGGTTTGTTCAGCTGATGCGGCAGATCTAGAACGTGAAACAATTTGGTTTAGAGCTGACGCCTCAACATTTAATTCAAGTGGAACTCGCGAGTATAAGCTATTGTATCTACTACAAAATCAACTTGTTATCTTTACTTCTGAAGAAGGAGCTAACACGGTAGATTATAGTTTATCATGGCCTAGCACAACATTCCTACTAAGTCCTTCAGATAGAAAATTTGTTATCTGGGAAAATGATAACTCAAGTGGATATAGTGGTAACTTTAGATGGAAGGGTGTTAATGGACAAGGAGAAGTTTCCGTTTACACCGCGGGATATACTAGCGGTGCGGTAGGACTAGGTATTTGTAGTACACAGTTTGAGAGACCTTCAGGCAACTCACAGTTTATACATGGTGGAGTTCTAAGCTCAAGAGAGAATACATTCTACGCTTTCCTATCTTGTGTAGCTAAATTTGAAGACGGTAAACCTTACTGGCCACTCTATATAATTGATGGCCAACACACTATAGCACAGAATTCAAGCTCATATATCAAAGAGTTTGTTGATGTAGCAGGTCAAGGCACTATTTTAAATGGCAACTCTATGTTAGAGTGTATGTCAATTCAACACAAGATTAATGCTGTAAACATTGACGATGCTCAAGATATTCTAAATGATATTACCGAATACTCTAATGATGTTATTAGAACGATTCAGGTTAACCCTGTAGATCTAGGGTTTACTTCTGGTGCAGAGATTGGATATGGTTTCAGTGATTGTGCAGCTTGTTTACAAGACTTCACACCTAGTAATACGTTTACATTAGCGAATGTTTCAGACGCTGAAATAATTAACAAGTCAATTCCTAACTTTGACCTAGAGAAGAACTACTCACTAGATGAGTTATCTAAACCTCTATTAAGAACTAACCCTAAAGTCTCGACTAACGCTAAGCTATTAGTTAATAGTCAAGGTAAAATGTATATTGAGGCAATTGAAGCTACGAAAGAGTTAGCATCAGTTGAATATAAGAAATGGGCAGTTAACAAGGAGGGTCAATGGGCGTATGACTTATATAGATTCTTTAGTAGCAGCAAAACACCTGCAGATCAAATTTATCAGGTGAAAGAGTCCTACTCTAATTTTGCAGTACAAGAGACTTTTGAAAATCAAATAGAAGAGGACTACCACTACGGTACAGTCTATAACTACTCTAAGATTCACGATGAAGATTTTAGAATGTTAGCACCTATTTGGTTAGATAAAAATATACCTAATAAATTCGTTATCTTTAGAGTTAAAGATCCAGTGGGTACATTAGATTTTGATACCAGATCTAACCTAGATAACATTAAAGAAATTTTAAAGAACTCAGAGGTTATTAAAACATTTGACTTAACTAGAAAATCAGAGTTAGGTACATATATTAGAAACCACGTACAGTCAGAGTCTTTCCCTAAGACGCCTATTACAATGAACTTCGATAAAAATCAAAGGTCTTCATTTAATGGTATTGATTTAGATAAAGGTGGGTTCACAAGTAAAGGTGAGTATTTAGATCAAGATTTAATTGCACAAGATAGTACTATTATATCTGCAAACGAATTAATTACAGATGGATTCAAGAGAAATAAACTAGCGTGTGCTAATTTAATTAACCTAGAGTTTTTATTCAATGATGATTTAGCGGCTGATTACTCAGTTAACAGATACTTCGGTCTTTATGTAAATGACATTGACTCAGGTTATGGTACGTTAGAGACTGCAAACGGCGGTAAGCTTAAGTTTAAGACTTTAAACTCATATATTAATAATGATGCTAGTTCAGCAATACCTCCGTTTAAATTAATTTCAGAGACTCCAACGTTAGCCTATGCTTCTACATCAGAAAAATTCTACAAAATATCTTCAAAGGTGTTGTATAACCCAGAGGATTTAGAGGTGAATGTAGAAGATTCTACTAACTCTATTGCTTCTGAGATAAAATTAGCTAAGACCGGGAACTCAATTGATATTAAGACTAATAACGATCCTGGTAGTGACTTTGTAAAAGTAACTCTGTTAGATGTGCCGGCTGTAAATGATGGTTTTGCAATCTTCCCATCTAAAGAACAGACTTATAGACTTAAATTTACTAGATTAATTCCACAGGAGCAATTAGGTGAAGAAGGCTGGAAGTTTACGATCGTTAATCCATCAGATGGTGCTCTGCTAGAGTTTGGTACAATCTATGTAACTACACAGGGCATTCAAGGTGTGGCTAACTATATCCAAAGTAAACTAAGTGAACAAGATCCAATTACTGGAAACTTGTTATATCCTGAACTCTACAACAACTTAAAGATTGAAGTAGAGTCTGATAGATCTATTATACTTGCTGAAAAGAGAGCTTCATTAAAACCTCTAATGTTAGACTTTTTACCTGTAACAACAGTGGCTAATTCTATTGCTAGGATTGAAGAGTTACAAGTACCTTATGATATTGACAACAACACATTCTTTGCGTTAAATAATCTACCAGCCGGAGGTTTCGGTGGTGTTAACTTCTCAAACCAAGGTACAATTCCACAGATTACAAGTGCGATTGTAAAATCAATTAACTCGATTGATAATGGTTTTACTGCACTGTCTTATGATGGCGCAGATCATTTCTATATTAAAACTAACGTGAAGGGTTATAGACTTCTATCCGCAGGTATTGCAATACCAAATAGTAATGCAAACCAATGGATTAGTGTTGATACTAACAATTTAGATACGGATAATTTATTAAGATTAGACTTAAATCAAAATGCTAGCAATACAATCAACGACAGTGCAATCTACTATTTTAACGGTGGTAATGGCAATGGTAAATCTG